>Ga0100402_1000748_pt1 | contig 38099 bp, 31 predicted proteins | sample CryGeyme20150102_FD_80419 | JGI IMG/M metagenome (GOLD analysis project Ga0100402, IMG submission 80419) | Groundwater microbial communities from Crystal Geyser aquifers in Utah, USA - Crystal Geyser metaG 2015-0102 | ecosystem: Environmental > Aquatic > Deep subsurface > Groundwater | place...
TAAAAGTCAAGAAACATGGCTATAAAGAGAAAAGTTTTTGTCGTGCAGGCATAGATTGGATAAAAGATACACTTAAAAAATCTGTTGAAGAATTTGAAAATATAAATGATAGATTTTTCCGATATTTGATTATATGTAAATTAAAATATAAATTAAACTGCTCATTATCAAGTACTTAAAAAATGGTAGGGTAGAGTACGTATCTTCAAGACTACGATTGATATTTATGAGCGTTTTTTCGCCTGTTTGGTCTTGACGAGAAAAGTTTTTGAGTGCAAAAATAATTTTAGATGCCTTATCAGTAGCTAATTTTATCGTTTTATTATTTCTAGCAATTCCAACTAATTGATAAGCAACTTTAAATGTATAATAACAAGTATCTTCTGTTTGGAGTAAAGGTTGATAGACTTTTGGGGCTTGATGAACTCCCAATTCTACTATAAAACTAGCAAGTGTATCTGTGTCATCAATATCTAATTCTTCTAATAGTTCTATCAACTTATATAAGGTTGCCAATAGTTTAAAAATAACTACTTTTGTGTTAAACTACTGACAAAGTTTTTATGAACTTGCTCTGTTAAAAGTAGTTGATGATTAAGTATTTGTATTCATTCATAATTAATAATTCACGATTTCTTAAAGTGTTTTTTGATTTAGGACTCGTCAGAAAACGTTTCTATCTCTTCGGTACTCTCTTCACTTACTTCTTCATCAATTTCTTCAGCATCAATAAGGTCATCTTCTAGATCGCTATCTTCATCATTGAGTTCATTGGCCAAAATAGCTCCTGCACCTACTGCCGTAGCGATGGCTGCTGCTTCTGCAATATCTATTCGATCATCATCATATTCTGTATCATCGTAATCATCGTCGTAGTCGTCATCGTCATCATCAAAAAAATCTTCATCATCAAACTCATCTCCTCCAACCGATTTCGAACGCTTATACATTTGTCGAACTCTTTCAATATCTGATTTTATTTTTAAAGAATCAGCCACACCGAGTTGAAGGTCAATTTCTATTTGTTCGATAAAATCCATCTCCTCTTCAGTAACGATATTATCTTCCATTACTTTTTCTATAAGACTTTGCAAGACTTGAATTTTGATAGTATTCAATTCGGCATCAGACATGGATAACCTAGATTGTAATGCCCTAACATTAGCCATTTCATCAGCCGTAATAATGCCATCATCACAGGCTTCTAAAATAGCTGCAAAAAGTTGTTTTTTTGCTTGTGCAGCTCTTCCCGAGTTTGGACTTGGAGCAGCCGAACCACTAAAAAGCTGTTGAAATTTATTGATAAGATTTTTGAGCAAACTCATAATCGCAGTATTTTTGATACAAAAATTGGAAGTAGAAATTCAATAAAAAAAATTTTTTGAATGGTATCACAAAGTAGCATTTTTTTTTAAAATTTTTAGTATTCTGCCTATTTTTATTGAGGTTGTAGCCTAATACTTTTTATAAAAGCTTTTTTTCTTCTAATTTATCCATAATAAGTCTTATACTTTCTTGAATTGTAAATTGATTACTATCAATAATTAAATCTACCTGGTTTGGTAATGGTTTTTCAAAAGGACTACTAATTCCTGTAAATTCTTTTATTTCTCCTGTTCTTGCTTTTTTGTAAAGTCCTTTTACATCTCTTTGTTCACAGATTTTTAAAGGACAATCAATAAAAATTTTGAATAAATTAGTAGTAGTAAAAGTATTCGTTTTTTGAAAAATAGTAGTAAGCAGTTGCTGATTTTGATGAGTAGGAGTAATAAAAGAAGCCAAAACAACAAAACCCGTCTCATAAAAAAGTTTAGCTACTTCTGCCGAACGACGGATATTTTCGTTTCTATCCTCTAATGAAAAACCGAGGTTGTTGTTAAGTCCATTTCTGAGCAAATCGCCATCTAATTTTTTAAGCAACATAGAAGGATATTTTTTACTTAACTCTTCGAAAAGAGCATTTGAAAGTGTTGTTTTGCCAGAACCTGAAAGACCAATAAACCAAATTACACAAGGAATCATAAAAGTAAATGGGGATTAGAAATTGGGAAATAGGAAATGTAAAAAAGTTTTTCAAACTTTCTGTTTTGACACTTCCTTGTTGAGTGCAAGAATTTAGAATTCTATCACATCAAATTTAATTAAATAAGTTGTAAGTTGTATATTTGCAGTCCATTAGAAAACATAGTAAACGCATTTTACACAGTATTTAATACAGTATTTAATTTAAAACAAACTTAAACCTATGAGATTTTTATATTCTTTGGTTTAAATTCTTTATCGTCTTACTTCTAAAATAGAACAGCATTGAAAGTTATTGAACATTTAAACGCAAATAAAGGTAAAACTCTTTTCTCATTCGAACTTATTCCACCACTCAAAGGTGAAAGCATTCAATCTATTTTTGATGCCATGAATCCTTTGATGGAATTTAATCCTCCTTTTGTAGATGTTACCTATCATAGAGAAGAATATGTATATAAAACACGTGGTGAAGGACTTTTAGAAAAAAAAGTAACTCGTAAACGCCCTGGAACAGTTGGTATTTGTGCTGCTATTATGAATCGTTATCAAGTAGATGCAGTTCCTCATATTATTTGTGGAGGGTTTTCGAAAGAAGAAACTGAAAATGCGCTGATAGATTTATCTTTTTTAGGAATTGAAAATGTACTTGCACTTCGTGGAGATGCTGTCAAATCTGAAGGTTCTTTTATTCCAGAAAAAGATGGACATAATTACGCTGTCGATTTGATTGGTCAGATTGTAGATATGAATAAGGGAAATTATATTGATGATGATTTGCATCATCCTATTCCAACAAATTTTTGTATTGGTGTAGCTGGTTATCCCGAAAAGCACTTTGAAGCTCCTAATTTGAATAGTGACATGTTAGCTTTAAAGGCAAAGGTAGATGCAGGTGCAGAATATATAGTTACACAAATGTTTTTTGATAACTCAAAATACTTTGAGTTTGTAGATAAATGTAGAGAGTTTGGAATTAATGTTCCGATTATTCCGGGGTTGAAGCCATTTACTACAAAAAAACAACTTAGCGTTTTACCTCGTATTTTTCATATTGATATTCCAGATGATTTGGTAGCTGCTGTTTTTGCTTGTCAAGACAATAAAGCGGTTGTACAAGTTGGTATTGAATGGGCAGTTCAACAGTCTAAAGAATTGATGGAAAAAGGTGTTCCATGTTTACATTATTATACAATGGGACGTTCGGGAGCAACTGAAAAAATTGCAGCACAGTTATTTTAAGTAGCATAAAGAATTGTATAGTTATTCTTAAATTGTAGAGATTAATTTTCTTATATCTTATTTATTTTCAAGGTTTTATAAGTATTTTGTTTTGCAAAAGGGTATCCCATGTAACCCACAACTTTAGTTGTAGGGGCAAGAAAAAGAATACGGTTTTAACGGTTTTAACCGTTTTATTCTATAAAAAACCGTTAAAACGGTTACTAAGTGCCAATTAGCTTTTTCCCACGAATAAATTCGTGGGTTTAATTTAGGCTACCTTTTGCAACGGATAAAAGGATTAAATTGTTGATAATCAGGTGTTTAAATCATAATTAAACGCTACAACTTAAATAATTTTGAAACCAAAGTTTCTACTGAAACTTTGGTTTTTTTTGTACACAATAATTTTGCAAGAGAATAAAAAACGATTCCAATATTCCAATATGAGTATCATTTTTAAGTATTTAATTTTCAGTTGCAGTGCAACGTAACCTTTGTAGAACCTCAAAAATGAACTTTATTAGAGCTACAGAGTAGCGAAACCCTGTAATTTGGAATTAAGTAGTTAGCTAATACAAATTTGTTAATTTGAATGGGTGTATAACAAATTGTCGTTTTTTGTAGGGATTCCATACAGGTATTTTTTTGATACAAACAGCTAGTTTAGGAAAAGACTTGCCTTTTCCCTACGTAATACAAATTGACTAAGCGACACCTGAAGAGCAGCGTAGCTAATTTGTTATGCACCCATTTGAATTTATAGTGCAATTTTTCAGAAATGAGCTTTTCCCTTCACAATCGTCATTTTTTGAAGAAAAACAGACGTTGGCAACGGGAATTGCGAATGTTAAAATTGTACGATTCAACTACTTAATAATAAAGTTACGCAACTCTGTTGCTTTTGAAGTTCATTTTTTATTACCATTCTACAAAGGTTACGCAACTCTGTTGCTAGGAAAGGACTATTTTGGATTTTATAAATGACATTCATATTCATATTAAACCTTTCCTGTTTAGTTGTATCTAACCCTATGAAAAGCTAGACTAATTATGTTGAAAAGATTTTGATTTTAAATGACTAAAAACAATCATTCATAAAAAATTAAAAAAATCAAGTTCAAATTAAACCTTCGCTTTTCAGTTGTATCTAAGCTTACGAATACCAACAAAGAAAATAATCAAAAAAAACACTTTGCAGGTATTCAAGAAAAACTCAAAATCTAGTCATTAAATTATATTTCAAAAATCATTCAAACTCAATCAATTATGAAAATCATTCAAAAATTTGCTCTCTTATCCGTACTATTTTCTACTTTATTCTTTGCTTTTTCAATTTCTACATTCGCACAAGACCACGAAGGCAGACATGGAAAGCACCACAATCACGAACAAAGACTAGAAAAAATGAAAACAGAACTTGGTCTTTCTGATGCTCAGGTAGAACAAATAAAAGCTCTTCATGAGAAGAAAAGAGAACAAGACAAAGCTGAACGAAAAGCCAACCGAGAAAAATTCAAGGCTGAAGTAGATAAAATCTTAACGCCAGAACAACGCAAAAAAGCCGAAGCATTACAAGCAGAACGCAAAGACCCAAACAACAGAGCAGAAAAGCGTGTAGAAAAATGGAAAACTGAACTTTCTCTCTCAGATGCACAAGCTACAAAAGTGAAAACTGCCTTAGTTACCAAAATGACTAAAATGCAAGCCTTGCGAGAAGCTGCTGGAGATGAAAAAGTAGATAAAACAGAGCGTAAAGCCATAAAAACAGCTTTTGAAACTGAATTAAAGTCTATTCTTTCTGCTGAACAATTTACTAAATACGAACAACTAAAAGCAGAGAAAAAAGCAAAACATGGTAAAGGCAAAAAAGGACAACCTAAAAGAGAGTTGAAAGACACTAATCCTCCTATGGATCGTTAATCTGTAATGCTATTATTATCTTCTGAATTAAATAATAAAACCAAAAAAGTCATTATTCTAGCAGAATAATGACTTTTTTATTTACTCACTTTTATCAACCAAGGCATCAAGATTTTTTTCTTTTCTTGTTTACTTGTATCAACCAGCGAGGCAAAATCAAAGCACCAACAAAAAGATACGGATAATAATAGTAAAGTCGCCACAAAATCCCAACGGCTGCACAAAATTCTGTTCTCAAATATTCTGCATAAAACAGACAAAAAACAGCTTCTGCCGTTCCACTACTTCCCGGAGTTGGGGAAAGTAACATCACAATCCACATTGCTATCTGACGAGCAAATATAAAAAGATGATCGACAGCCTCAAGAGGTGTAAAGGCTGCAATCAGACAGTTGAGCATCAAATAACGAGCTATCCATATAAAAAAAGTCAGAAAAATAGCTTTTATCCATAATGAAATACCACTTCCACGTAATGTTTTGGCTGCAATTATCATTTCATTTCCTGTATTGATTGCTCCTTTTCGGAATCTTCTAAGCAAACGAAGTGAAGTTGCTTTTATTAATAGCCACTTAAAACCACGAGGATTAATCAATAATCCATACGCAAAAAACATTGCATAGAGAACTGTCAAACCATAACTAATATAAAATGCTCCTTTCAAACCCTGTTTTTGTACAAACTCATTAAACATGTCAGCCGAAATCATAGGAAAAACAGTAAAATCAAACGAGTTTGAAACTATAATTGCTAAAGGCGAAAACATAATAAAAAAGAGATTATCCAATAAAGCCGTCATCATGACATACGCCATTGATTTTCCAAAAGACAACCCTTCCCGATTCAGAATAAAAATGGCAACGGCAGTTCCTCCCACCACAGAAGGGGTAACAGCAGAGGCAAATTCCCACAGCAAAATAATATATATACTGGATTTCCAAGTGAGTTCGTTGTCGCTAATCATTCGGATACGATAAATGTACCCTGTATCTCTAGCCAAAAGCATTATCAGAGCAGCTACAAACCAAAGCCAGTTTGACTTCCCTAAAGCTTCCAAAAAAATAGGAATATCAACTTTTTCTAAAAAAAAATAAACAGCAACACCAAGACCAATCAAAACAGGAATATAAATTTTGTTGGTATTGAGTGTTTTGAAAACCTCCTTTTCATCAGGAGCTTTTGCAGTTACTTTTTCAGATTTTGGGTTAGGATTAGTGGGAGAAGACATTGTATTGATTTCTGTATTATTGGTTTTTGTTATAGTATTCTACAAAAAAGCATTCCTTAAAGTGGATTAGACAAAAAATGATTTCCTCAAAATTAGTATTTCAAGAAAATAAGGAAAAAATTACTAGAGAAACAATGAAATAACGGCAAAGATAACATAAAAAAATGCCTTGCTAGTAAGTCACTTGTACTAATTTTATGTAAAATTCCATTTTGAGAATAGATTATACTTTCATAACTTCGAGCAGCGCAATTTAACAATCAATTTTTCTCTAAACTAAAATATACGATTAGAGTTCTATTTTTATAAAATAATCTACACCATTCAATCATAAAACACAAAATAAGTAACACCAAACAATGAGTTATTACACAAAAATGGGACAAATTCCTCCCAAACGACACACCCAGTTCCGACAAGAAGACGGTAGTTTGTACCACGAACAGCTTGTCAGTTCTCGTGGATTTGATGGCATTTATACCATTCTCTACCACATCAATGCACCGACAAAAATAAAAAAAATGCTTGACCCAATTCCAATCAAAACAGAATTGCTTAAAGATTATCCACTCCAACCGATGCACCTCAAAACGTCGCTTTCAGAGCGTACTGGAGGAGATTTTTTAGATGCTCGTGTGCCTTTACTTGCCAATAATGACTGTATTTTGTCTATTTGTAATCCAAGCGAAAACACTATGGATTATTTTTATAAAAATGGCGAAAAAGATGAAGTTATTTATATGCACGATGGCAATGGGTATTTGTATTGTCCACAAGGAAAATTGAGAGTAAAAAAAGGCGATTATGTAGTCATTCCAAGAACAACAGTTTATAAAATGGAATTTGATGAAAATCAAGTGGATGAAAATGGAAATAAGGTAGAGGTCAGAATGATGATTACTGAATCTAGTGCGCCTATCGAAACGGTTAATCGCTATCGCAACAGAATGGGACAGCTTTTAGAACATTCTCCCTATTGTGAGCGTGATATTCATCCACCACAAGAATTAGTTACAGAAAACAAACCAGTAGAAACACTTATCAAAACGAAAAAAGGAAATTTTTTGCATCAACATGTATATGATTTTTCGCCTTTAGATGTTGTGGGTTGGGACGGTTGTTTGTACCCTTACACGCTTTCAATTTATGATTTTGAACCGATTACAGGGCGTATTCATCAGCCACCACCCGTTCATCAGACTTTTCAAGCAGAGGGAGGTTTTGTAATTTGTTCGTTTGTTCCTCGTCTTTTTGATTATCATCCAGATTCTATTCCTGCGCCTTACAATCACTCCAATATTGATTCTGATGAGGTTCTATTTTATGCAGAAGGCGATTTTATGAGTAGAAAAGGAATTGATAGAGGTTCGTTTACGATTCACCCAGGGGGAATTGTTCATGGCCCACACCCCGGTACGTATGAAGCGAGTATTGGCAAAAAAGATACGCATGAATACGCCGTTATGGTCGACACTTTTCGCCCTCTTTACCTGACAAAACAAGCATTAGATTATGTAGATGATAAGTATGCGTATAGTTGGTTGGAGTAAATTTAGATACTAGAATTATTTGATAAGAAAAAGCATGAAATTTAGATTTTGTGCTTTTTTTAATTCTAAATAGATTAAAATAAATTCTCAAAAAACTTTAATTCCACCAATCCCATAACAAATAATTTATACCAAAACCCTATTTTTGAAGTTATATAAGTTCAAAACCAATTCTGAAAACCTCAAAACGATACAATGAAATTTACTTTTCCTACTCTAGCTATTTTATTTCTTACACTAAATTTCTTTCTTTCTTCTTGCCAAAATGAAGAAGATAGTTTTATTCCAAAACCTTTTGGTTATTTCAGAATTGAGCTTCCAGAAAAGAGTTATACAAAATTAGAAGGCGATTTTCCGTATTCTTTTGAGCATTCGAAATATGCTAAGGTCATTAAAAATACGAGCCAAAATGCTGAAGAGTATTGGATTACGCTAAAATACGAACCGATAAGTGTAGCCGAAATTCATATTACCTATAAAGAGATAAAAAATGAACCCAAACTTTTTATGGAATATGTAAACGATGCGCACAAGATTACTTTTAATGAAATAAATACGGCTCGTTCGTCTGCCATTGACCAAGTCATTGATTCGAAAAATGGTAACGGAATTGTCTTTACGATTTCAGAAGGCGAAGTTCCGACAGTTTTTAATTATTGGGTTTCTGATAGCTCTACGCATTTTTTGAGGGCTGCTATGTATGTTCCGACTTCTAGCCAAAATGATTCGCTTGCACCTATTTTGAAATATACAAAAGATGATATGATGCACATGTTGGAGACTTTTGAGTGGAAGACAAAAACGGAATAAAACGTTTTATTCTGTTTTAGCGTTACTGAAAGTAAACTAATTTTTAAATTATGAAACAACTACAAGTAGATTTTCCTCAAGAACTAGCCTTTTTACTTCACATGAATGAAGTAGAATTTAGTTACGAAATAAAAAAAATAGCTCTGATAAAACTTTATGAATTAGGAAAAGTATCTTCTGGAAAAGCAGCATCTTTATTAGGTGTTACAAAAATTGCTTTTATTGATATATTAAATCAATATCAAGTGAGTATTTTTGAAGATTTAGATACATCAGAATTACAAGAAGAACTAAATAAAGCTCGTAAAACTGGATTACATAAAAAATAAAATGGATATTATAGTTTCAAATACGACTCCTATTATTACATTTTTGGTAATAGACAAACTAGAAATATTAAGAGAAATCTATGGAAAAATATATATTCCAATAGGTGTATATGAAGAAATAGAAAATGAAGTAGAAAAAGAATTTTATACTGATTTGAAAAGTTATGACTGGATAGAAATAAGAGAGGTTAATAATAAATTAGCTTTACAGCAACTAGAAAATCATTTAGACAAAGGAGAAGCCCAAGCCTTAATTTTGTACGAAGAATTGAAAGCTGATTTACTTATTATTGACGAGAAATTAGGAAGAACTTATGCTCAAAGGCAAAATTGTAATTATATAGGATCGTTTGGTGTACTTCTTAGAGCTAAAGAATTAGGCTTAATTAGTGAAATAAAACCCCTACTATTGCATATAAAACAAGGGGGTATTTTCATAAATGAGCGATTATTTGAAACTATTTTAGAAATTGCAGGAGAAAATTAGACTGATTCCACTATAACAATTCCAAACCACAAAAGGTATTCAACTGATAACTGTTTACTGAAAGACTGATAACTGAAAAAAATGAAGAACATGATTTCCTTCGAAGAATTAGAAATTACCTTTAGCCGTTTTATAGATTTTGGAAAAGTATTAGACAAACCAACACGTAAGTTTTTGGTATTTTATCTCTATTCGATTTTGAAAGGAGAAAATAAAGGCAATGATATAGGAATAGACAAGGAAGAATTTCAATCTTCTTATTTTTCATATTTAAAAAAGACTTTGGATAGAATTTTTGAAAATCAAACCATTATTAAACTTGCAAAAGAAAACGAATCTTTGACCACTCAAATAATAAATGATACGATAAAATGGATAAAAGACACCGATAAAAAAATAAATGCAAAAAATCCATTTCAAGAAGAACAAGATAAATTTGATGCGTGGGCACACAAACCGACCCATTTGTATTTGACTGATTGGGATAATCTTATCAATTATTTGTCTATTCGTTATGATAGAGAAGAATTGGATGCAAATTTCTATACTCAAAAATTTAAAGACCTTATTCCTCAAAGTAAAGAATTTGTTTTATCGGCAGATTATGACCCACAAGCAGAAAAAAAGATTCCTTTAGACATTTTGATTGCTGATTTGCTCGCACAATGGGACGCTTTACTGACTGCAAAATGGTTAGAATTTCAAGCCCAATATTTGGAAGAAGCAAGTGAAGATTTTTCTCAAAAACTCTATCAAAAAGCAGATGATTTGGAAAAATTAGGCAAACTAATTTCTCCTTTTGCTATGGAAGTCGGTCGCTATTGGGATTTGTCTCAAGCGCTTTGGAAAAAAACAGGTTTTGAAGCTCTAGAAAAATATGCTTCTATTTTGGAAAACGAAACGGCTATTCAAGAACTGGTAGATTTATTAGGAAAAATGCGTGAGGCGCAAATCGAAACTGAAGAAGAAGAATATAAAGAAGTTGTCGTTTATCAATCAAAAGTAAAAGACCCACATTTGCGTTCTGAAATAAACGGAACACGAATGAGTAACGATTTGAATACCGTTTTGCCTTCCGAAATTGCTTTTTTAGGAAATCCAGAAACAGAATGGATGTTTTTGAAAAAATATGCTGATAGTCAATTATTATCTTTTCAGTATGAAGGAACAAAGACTATTTTTAATTCAGAAGAAGAAACTTTTTCGCATCAACATCAAAAGAAGAAAGAAAAAGGAGCATTTATAGTTTGTATTGATACAAGTGGCTCAATGCAGGGAACGCCTTCACAGATTGCCAAAACGCTCTGTTTTGCTATTATGAAAATGGCTGCAAAGGAAAGTAGAAAGGCGTATTTGATTTCATTTTCAGTAGGAATAAAGAAAATTCGCTTAGACGATATTGCCGAATCGTTGGACAGAATTGTAGATTTTCTTTCTATGTCTTTTGATGGTGGAACAGATGCAACACCTGCGCTTTCTGAAACTTTGACGCTTTTAAAGGAAAATGATTTTAAAGATGCTGATGTTTTGATGGTTTCTGATTTTGTGATGTATTCGCTCAGAGAAGATTTTATTAAACGAATGGAAACCGAACGCCAAAAAGATACTCGTTTTCATAGTTTGGCGATTGCTCAAAATGCAAATGCCGAAATTTTAGAAGTTTTTGACCACAACTGGGTCTATAATCCAAAAGAAGAGAATGTCATTCAGCGTATTTGGAAAGATTTACAGACTTTGGAGGATTAAATAAAGTCAGAAGTATGAAGTCAGATTTAAGAAGTAAAACAAATCAAGAAAGAAGAGGTAGAAATAACTGTTTTATTATTCTTCCTCAATTCCTAAAATCAAATTATAAAACTCTACTTTTTCTTTAGGAATAAATTCTCTAATTCGCTTTAAAGCTGGTTCGCATTCTTTGTACTCAAATTTTCTTTTGACTGCTATAAAATTCTTTTTCTACTTCAAAATCTTCTTTAGATAAATAATTTTTATTAAAAAATTCAGTCAATTCAAATCGCTCTAAAATACTTATCAAAGTACGAGAATGTCCCCATTGAGGAATGCGAGTGAGTGAATAACCTAGAAAAATGTAAAAGTCTTCTATTTCCATAAGTAATTGTACATTTCTGGTTAAAAGTAAAAATACATAATTTCATTCTCATTCTTTTAGGTTCTATTATTTTTTTCTAAAAAATCTCAACCCATCACGCAACCTTCTCAAAACATTCTGCATCTAATTAAGCAAGAAACAAAAACAACTTAATCTGACGTATTTCTTTAAAAAAATACGTATTCAACCCTTTTTATGAAATAATTTTATGTTCGGATTTCTTCGCAATAAAGAACGCTCTACTCAAGAACTATCGGAAAGCGAACTGATAGAAGCCTGTAAAAACGGTAGTAGTAAAGCTCAAAAACAACTTTATGAACAGCATTCTGGTAAAATGTTCGGTGTCGCTTTGCGCTATGTAGGCAATCATCACGAAGCCGAAGATGTGCTAGTTACTGCTTTTATGAAAGTGTTCGAACATTTGGATTCTTTCAAAGGCGAAGGAAGTTTTGAAGGTTGGATTCGCAGAATTGTAAGCAATGAAGCTCTAGGGCTTATCCGAAAACGCAAAAAAGTGTTTATGGAAGAAATAGAAAATGCCGATTATAAAGGAAAAAATAATCCAGCTTCTACGGCTTTAGAAACAAAAGATTTGCTTTCTTTAGTCAAACAATTACCTGACGGCTACCGAACTGTTTTTAATATGTATGCGATTGAAGGATTTTCTCATAAAGAAATTGCTGAAAAATTGGGAATTTCTGAAAACACCTCAAAATCTCAACTCAGTAGAGCAAGAGCATTACTCAAAAAATGGTTAGAACAAATAGATACAAATACAGACGATACATTGAATAGTCAATCTGTTCAAAGTTTTGTGTTATAAAATCTAGCTGACACTTTCCAAGTGTCATAAAAAAAATAAAAAATTTGCCTTTTACAAAGAGATTCTAAAAAATCTTTTTACAACATATACGTCATAATGGACAATCAAAAAAATAACTTTTCTGGAAATGATTTTAATTCTGATTCAGAGTTAGACCTTCTTTTTAAGGCAGCTCTACAAAATCATGCTGTTCCTACTGAAGACCACGTTTGGAGAAGAATTCAACACGGATTAGCAGACAAAAAAGGAGAAGCTGCTCCCATTACAAAAACGATTGCAAAACGTTCTTACCTTCCTATTTGGTCGGCTCTGAGTGGTATTGCTGCATCACTTTTGGTTTGGGCTGTCTTTTTTGCGCCTTCTGATTCAAATGACATAAATACAAATACGATTGCTAATTCTGATAAAACAGAACTAACAAATGATTTGAATAAAACAGAAAATTCAATTCTAGTTTTGGCTGAAAATTCAGAAAATAAAAAAGAAAAAAATCAAAATTCAGAAGCAACCTCTTCAAATGCAATCGCATCTACTAAGCAACAAATACCCCCAACAATTAATAAAATAAATACTGTTTCTAAAACTCAAAAGGTAAAAGAAATTATTTCTCAAAACCCTATTGAAAAAGCAGTAGCCAGTCTTGAAAAAGACCAAACCAAAATCAAGAATCAAAAGTCGCAGGATAAAATGAATGATAAGACATTTACGAATCCAAGCACACACATTGCAGACAATGTTTGGGCAAGTGATTTTGTAGTTCAGAATTCAGATTTTTCTACTAAAAAAGAAAAAAATAGCACCTCTACACATCAATTAAACCTTGATAATCAGACTGTTGCGATTACTGTTAAGGTAGGAAATAATGAAAATATGATGAATACAAGTCAAGCAACAGGGTTTGATACAAATGAAAATCCTTCACAGTTTGATAAAGCAAAAAATGTCTTGAAAGAAGTTTGGAATCTAAAAACTGGTAAAAAAGTTAATTTACAAAATATACTTCCGAATAATGAAAAAGCAACCGAAAAAACAACTACTAATCAATCTAATCAAAACAATGAAATCCAAGCAGATTAATCTATCTACTCTAAAAACATTTTTTGTTTTGATGTTAATGGTTGGATTTACACTCTTTATTACTTCAAACTCTTTTGCTCAATCACAAGCCGATACGGTACTTATTGATTTTGGCGATAGTAGTAAAGTAACTGTTTATATTCAAAACCCAAAAGATGCAAAAGAAATTCGTAATCTTGATTGGAATTTGATTATGCAAAGAACAGCCAATTACCTTGAAGAAGCGCATCAAAATAATGGCGAAATCGAAACAACAAGCGAAGAAAAAATAGAAACCGATTCTAAAAAAGAAGATTCGTTTGAAATAGAAGGAAATACCAAAACACGTACTATCATTATTGGTTCAAGAGGAATTCGTATTGAACGTGATGACGATGATAAAGAAGATAGAAATACATTTTGGAGAAGAACACGCCATCAAATTCCGATTGATTTTGGATTGAATAACTATTTTCAGAATGGAAATTTTGGAGAAACACCAACAGGAAAACCGTATGAATTGCGCTCTTGGGGTTCTCGTTACTTTGCCTTTGGCTCGATGTTCAAAACTCAAATTGGTGGAAAGAAAAGTCCATTTTTGATACAATATGGCTTAGAAGTCTCTTGGAATAACTTTATGTTTTCAGGAGATAATTACGCCTTAGAAACAAGAAATGGAGTTGATTTTCCAGAATATGAAACGTCGTTGGACAAATCAAAACTAACGGCTGCTTATATCAATTTGCCTTTAATGGTTCATTTAGATTTTGCAGAAAACAACAAACGAGGTCTAAAATTAGCCTTTGGTGGATATGCAGGATACAGAGTAGGCAGTTATACCAAAATTGTTTATTACGATGGTGGCGACCGTCAGAAAGATAAAGAACATTCTAACTTCCGTTTAAATGATTGGAGATATGGTGTAAGAGCAGAAATTGGAATTGGAGAAAACAAATTTGCTAGTGGTGTACGTCTTTTCTTCAATTATGACATCAATACACTCTTCACAGAAAACTCTAATTTACCAAAACTGAATGCGTTTAGCTTCGGCATAAGATTATAAAACACTTGAAATTAACTGGTTACTAATTATTGGTAACTGGTAACTGAAAAAAAACAGCTATGATAATTAAATAATCGGACAAATATCTCTTCCAATTAATGAAGAATAAGCAATTACAATAAAATGTAATTGCTTATTTTTTTTGACTAAAAATTGAATAGTTTTACACTATACTAGTTGAAAATTGAATTTAGTATATATTTGTTGTCAGAACACCTCTAAGGTGTCAGACAATTCACTTTTAACTGTACTGACACTTGAAAGTGTCTGACAGGTTTATTATAAATTTATAAAAAATGAAATCAAACTACATACTCTTATTCGTATTTGCACTACTTATTCTTAATTCTTGCAAAACTAATTTATTATCTACTTCTAGTACTTCCTTTTTTTCAGACGAAGAACTAAAATTGATTTATGAGCAAGATTCTAGTCAAGCGATGCGTGTTTGGAAAATTACCAATAAAGAGGATTCTATTTTTTTGAGAAAAACATCTCAAGAAGTAGCATTTAATCCAACAGATACAACGATTCATTATTTCGTACACCGACTTTTCAAAACAGTTCGTAACCCCAATTCATTAGGAGTAGGAATTGCTGCACCACAAGTAGGAATCAATAAACGTATTATTTGGGTAAAACGATTTGATAAAGTAAAAGAAGAAATGCCTTTTGAAGTCTATATCAATCCTAAAATCATTAAATATAGCGATGAAGTAAAAGAAACAATGGAAGGCTGTCTTTCTATTCCAGACCGTAGAGAAAAAGTAATTCGTCCAGACAAAATAACGATTGAATACCAAACTTTAGACGGAAAACTGCACCAAGAAATCATTGATGGTTTTACTTCTGTAATCTTTCAACACGAAATAGACCACCTTGACGGAATATTATATTTAGACCATTTGAAGAATGAGTAATAATAATGAGAAGTAATTACCTACTTTCTTGTGCTATATACTTCTCACTCTAAAGAATGAGCTACAGTAATTTCCAACATTTTTCCAAAATCATAATCTCATAATTATTATTTTATCAAAATAAAAGGTATTTTTGTCTATATCATTTTTTACACTCACAAAAAATAACTATACAGACTATGAGCGTACTTGTAAATAAAGATTCTAAAATTATTGTTCAAGGTTTTACTGGAAAAGAAGGTTCTTTCCATGCCGAGCAAATGATCGAATACGGAACAAATGTAGTAGGTGGAGTTACACCAGGCAAAGGTGGAACTTTGCACTTAGGTTTGCCTGTCTATAACACCGTTCTTGATGCTGTTGAAGATGCAAAGGCTGATACTTCAATTATTTTTGTACCACCTGCTTATGCTGCTGATGCGATTATGGAAGCTGCTGATGCTGGAATCAAAGTAATTATTGCTATTACAGAAGGAATTCCTGCACAGGATATGGTAAAAGCAAAGGCGTATGTAATGGACAAACAAGATTGTCGTTTGGTAGGTCCTAACTGCCCAGGAGTAATTACACCAAATGAAGCAAAAGTAGGTATTATGCCAGGTTTTGTATTCAAAAAAGGTAAAATCGGAATCGTTTCTAAATCGGGAACATTGACGTATGAAGCTGCTGACCAAGTAGTAAAAGCTGGTTTGGGTATTTCTACTGCAATCGGAATTGGTGGCGACCCAATCATCGGAACAACTACAAAAGAAGCCGTAGAACTTTTAATGAATGACCCAGAAACTGAGGCAATCATTATGATTGGTGAAATTGGTGGAAACTTAGAAGCAAATGCTGCTCGTTGGATTAAAGAAACAGGCAATAAAAAACCAGTTGTTGGTTTTATTGCTGGACAAACTGCTCCAAAAGGAAAACGTATGGGACACGCAGGTGCAATTATCGGAGGTGCAGATGATACAGCCGAAGCAAAAATGCGTATCATGCGTGAATGTGGAATCCACGTAGTAGATTCTCCTGCAAATATTGGACTTACAATGAAACAAGTTTTGGAAACTGCGAATGCTTAATTTGTTTTTTGTTGGTGTTGCTATTCTAAAATACCAACAAAGGCAAGTTTTTAAATCTTTGTAGATAATAAAAACTGATTTAAGTAGTGATACTTGAATCAGTTTTTTTATATTTAAAGCTGTGTGTTTGTTTCCTCAGAACTGAACACACAAATATTAATTTTAATGTATGTGTATTTTCCCTTAGCAATCGTCTGTAATCAGATATTAATGATAGAATTTATTAGCGCACCACCGAAATATATCCCATAATTGGTTTCAAAGAATCACTAATTCGAATTCTATAATAATACGTTCCTTCAGCGAGTTTCATTCCGTTCAGAAGTGCGTCCCATTCTTTGCGATAGCCATTTTTTTGAGTAAAAAGAATTTTACCTGTTCTATCAAAAATTTCAATATCTGCATTTGGATAACGCTCTAAAAATGGAATTTGCCAAGTATCATTTGTTCCGTCATTATTGGGTGTAAATGTATTCGGAATTCCTGCAAAACAATCTTCATTAATTTCTACAAAAATAGTATCAGCCGAGCATTCGTCTGCTTGATAGACAATTTTATAAATTCCTTGATTAGATTGATTTAATTTAATTTCTCCACTCAAAGAATCTAAAGAAATTCCTGTATCAGTTGTAAAGAAAAAGCCGTTTTCGTTGCCTAAAATTATAGGTTTTGGATTGACTTCTAATCTACAATAACTTTCATATTCGTACTCAAAACGAGTATCAATCGGTTTTCTACGAATCACAAAATCTGATAACGTAATTTCACAACCTTTTGCATCTGTAATTTTGACTTGATAGGCTTCTGTTTCGTTTGGTTCTAAATCTGAAATTTGATTTGTATTTGCTGCAATAGTTCTGTTTTGATACGTCCAAATAGTTCTGTATGGTTCTGTTCCTCCTCTTATTTCTAAATCAATTTTTCCATCATTGAGTGCAGAATTACAAGTTGCTTCGGTTACAATTAAATTTGCTTCTAATAATTGAGGTTCTGACATCTCAATTATTAATGAATCTTGACAGCCCAAATCATCAGTTACTTTTACTGTATAATTTCCTTTTGTAAGGTTTTCTAAGGAGTTTTGAGTTGTTCCATTTTCCCACAAAACTTCATAATTTCCAAAAGCTCCTGTAATTTCTAAATCAATTTTTCCATCATTTCCACCAAAACAAGAAACATTTGTAGTTTTTGCTTCGATTTTAAGATTAGAAACTTCAATCAAAATGACGTTACTATATTTTGCATCACAGTTATAAAGTGTGTCAGGAGTTACTTTTCTTCTAAAATAAGTCGAAGTAGCTAATTCTTTAGGTTGATAATTGAGCGTACTATCTAAGTCTGTCCAGCGCAAACTATCAGTCGAAGATTGCCATAAATACGTATGATTTATAAGCGAAGAATCGCCTGTCAGAAGGCTTGGCATTTCTCCTCTACAAATTCGTTGAGAAGAGGAAATCGTATTATTTTTTACTCCTGCAAATTTTATTTTTACTGTGTCCACGACTGTACAAAACCCATTGTCGACCCAAACGGTGTAAACTCCTTCTTCTGAAATAATTATATTTTGTGTCGTATCGCCTGTACTCCAAAGATATTCTACTGCATTTGAAGTTGCTCTTAATTCATATTCAAAAGGGTCGCAAAAGGTAGTGTCTTTAAAATTTTCATTCGGAAAGCCATTATCAGGAACAGTAAATTCTGTAATAATTGCATTTTCAGATTGAAGAATCAAATTAGGAACACTATCATTTTTTATTTTTACAAAGTAAGTTCCTATTCTTTTGGCAGCCAAAACTGAATCGGTTTCATTTTGAATTGAATCTCCATTAAAAAACCATTGATAATGATTGTATTTTCCTGCTGTTTGTACTTCCAAATAACAAGGTTCGATAATGGGAATATTTTTTTGAGGAGAATAAGTAAAGTTTTGCACTTTCCAAACATGCCCTTCCAAAACTTCAAAAGTAAGGCGATTATTACTCACATTTAGATTCTGTAAACGTGTGAGTGAATCTATTTTTCCTATTTTTGAAAAATTATTACTACTTAAATCTAGTAAACGAAGTGCAGAAGAAGGTATAAAAAATGAGTTCGGAATTTTTCCTTCAAAATTGTTTTTAGAGGCAATAAAAGTCTGAATATTTCTCATATTTCCTATTTGAGAAGGCAAAGTTCCTCTAAATTGATTGGTGGAAATATTGAGTAAATTAAGAGAAGAAACTGTCGCTATTCTTTCAGAAAGTTCTCCATTTAATTTATTGTTATTCAATTTTATGATTGCCAAATTTCTTAAATCATAAAAATCAATTTTTTCAAAATGTTCTAACTTGTTGAAAGATAAATCCAAATAAGATAAATTAGTAAAAGAATTGAGAGAATATACTAAATCTGCATTGATAGGAGAATTTGGTAATAATTCAAGAGGTTCTGTTTGGAATAAATTATGTGAAAGGTCAAGATAAGAAAGAACGCTAGGCAAACGCAGACCAGTCGGTAAAGTATCTTTAAATTTATTGTGAGAAAGAATGAGTGTTCTGAGAGAAGTTGCATAATATAGTCGTATAGGCACTTCTCCTTCCAATAAATTATTAGAAAGGTTACAAGTTACAAGTTTTGATAGGTTACCTATTGAAATAGGAAGATTTTGAGATAATTTATTGTTCTGTAATAAAAGTGTTTGTAAGTTTTGCAAATTCGAAATCTGTGGGCGAATATAGAGTTTATATTCATTATTAGACAAATCTAAATAGGTCAGTCTGCTTAGATTATACAATGGAAGTGGTAATTCTCTATTTCTGCCTAATTGATTAAAAGCTGCTGACAAAACCCTCAAATTAGGTATAACTGAAATAATCTCTCCCAAATCAGAATTAAAATTATTATTTGATAGATAAAACTCTTCTAATTGTGTCAAATTTTTCAATGAGTTTGGCAAAACTCCAGAAAAACGAGAAGCCGAGATATTAAATTTTTTGAGATTTCTAAAATTTCCAAATTCAGACTGCATTGTTCCTGCAAAACTATTAGAGTTTACATATAATTCTTCCAAATTAGTCAATAAAAAAAATCCTGTTGTATCTGAAATAGGAGCTGTAAAACCATTTTGAGCAATATTTAGGTAAGTGAGTTGGCGCATCTGCCCAAAAATAGAAGGAACATTTCCATAACTTCTTTTGTAATTGGTTGCTGCCATACTCAATGATTTCAGATTAGAAAGTGAAGTAAGCATTTCTAACGAACCCGTCAGATTATTAGAAGAAATATTCAAACTTCTTAGCTCTGAAAGTCTGTTTAATGAATTGGGAAGGCTATCTACAAGTCTACGTCCATTCAAATTAAGACCTACAACACGCTTATTTTCTATTGATACACCACTCCAAGTAGTTACATTTTGATTGAGTTGCCAAGGGTCTGACCAATTTCTGCCGTTTGTCGCTTGATAAATATCGATTAAAGCCAAAGAATCATTTGCAATGACATTATATTCATATTGTGCAAAACTAGTAATTGAAAAATAGCTGCAAAAAAATAGAGTTAAGAGAAAGGAGAATAAATAATTTTTCATGGTTTATTTTTGAAAAGAGGAAATCAAAATAGTATTTTATTATTGAGCAGAATTTTAAAAAATAGAGTTCCTTTTTGTGTCTGAATCTATGTTTTTATTGAAAAGACGAATTCCTATCAGAATTTCATTTGTTGTTCCTAATGAATTGAAATTGTTTTCATTATTTTTTATGAACGTGGAAAACTCATACGAGTAAGCAATATCTAACCAAGATGTAATACGAGTACCCAAAAAAGTTTGAATAGCTCTTTGATGACGGTAATTTATAGCTGTCCAAAGCAAATCATTATAAGCTAGTTTTGTATTCAAATCCCAATTTATATCTGTTGTTTTGTTTAGATTCATCAAAAATGAAGGAGAGAGAATAAAATTTTCAGTAAGATTTATATTTCCACCTGCTGATAGATTGTAATAGCGTTCTAAATTATCGTTTTGTCCAATATTTACATTATTTTCAAATAATTGATAGACACCCAAACCACCAAAAAAACGGTCATTTCTTAACCAAATACCAATATTTGCATCAGGAATTGTACTTTGTTGATTATTCTGAATCGCATTGTCATTCGGATTGTATAGAGTAGCTCTTGAAGCATCAAAACCAATCGTTTTGAGTCCAAAACTAGCTCCAAAAGACATTCGAAGTCTAGAGTTTGCATCCCACTCATCACGCTGTGAAAGTGTTAAATGATAGGCGTAACGAGCATAAATCCCTGTTTCACTCCATAATCCAGCTTCATTATGATAGGCTTCTATTCCTGTTGCATGATAAGTGGGAGCTAAAACCTCCGTTGCTTTTTGAGAAACTGGACTTTGTACCAAAAATGAAAAAGAAGTAGGCGCACCTTCTATTCCACTCCATTGCCTGCGATAATTCATTTTTATATCTAGTGCATTTTCAGAACCTACTGCAGCAGGATTGACAGTTGCCCAATTCCAAAGGTAGTTTCCAGAAAAAAGTGAGTTTTGCGCTCTAACAGACCTAAAACTTACAAGAGTGAATAAAAGTAAAAAAGCTATTCGAATTATCATATCAAAAAGAGCATTTAATAAGCAAATAAGGAGTATTAATAAAAAGTATCAGATTTGAGTAGTCGTATATTTTAATCTTTAAGTTGTTGCTTTAGAGTTGTTTAAGTAGTATTTTGCCAAAAATACAAAAATAAAGCCTAATCTTAGACTCCACTAGATTTCAAACTGAAAATTATTTTTTAGTTCCTATTTATTCAAAATTTTAACTAAAAATGGAAATGTTTTTGAAGTGATTTTTTAGTAAAAATACTCAATTCAATAATTTAGAAGCAAATGAGTAGAAAATACAATTTTTTGTTTTATATTCGTTTCTAAAATAATACTATATTATGACTGCTTCCGAATTTTTTGAAAAACAGAAAAGACTCAATCAAATTGATGAAGATATAGCCTATGAAGATTGGTTACAAAATCGCATAGATAATAATATGCCAGTAGAAGGAGATTTGAAAAAAGCCTACGAAGATAGAGAAACTTACCCTTTTACTATAAATGCCTTAGAAGATATTTTGAATATGGGAGCTGTATTTCCAACTGATAGAAGTGCAGAAAAGAAGAAAAAAGAAAATAAATCAAATGAAATTCAAGTTCGTTTTATTAAGAAAAAGCAATAACCTCACCTTCAAAAGAAGTTTTATTAAAATGGATATGATAAATAGAGAAAACAAGTACAAAACCTATTTAAGACTATTTTTAATGGTTTTGCTTATCTCTATTCCTGTTTTTTTGGTAAAAGCTCAAAATAATGATTCCAAACCACTTGAGAAAATTTGGGTTTCTCCACAACAAGAAAAAATAATTATTTCTAGCTCTTCTCAAATTGCAGAAGACAAAACAGAGTTTTTGTCGATACAAGAAGCTATCAAAACATTAGATTTCGAAAATTCTACGGAAGCAAAACCTAATTTTGGTTATACTTCTTCTTCGTATTGGTGTAGGTTTAAAATCGAAAACACAGCTAGTGTCAATCAAATTCGTTGGTTAGAAATTCAGTATCCTGCCTTAGATTCGGTTTGGTTGTATGAAGTGGATAGCGCACAAAATATTATACAAGTACGCTTGTTGGGAGATAAAATGCCCTATAATAAGCGAGAAATAAAAGATGCAGACTTCCTTTTTGTAGTAGATCTTGGAGCTAGAAAGACAAAAACCTATTATATGCGCTTCCGAACACAAGGTACAATGACTTTTCCTTTGGTTCTTTGGCAACCCCAAGCCTTTAGCGAACAGACAGCCAATGATAGATTTGGTTTTGGTATTTATTATGGAATAATTGTCGTGATGATTTTCTATAATTTATTTATATTTTTCTCTTTGAAGGATAGAGCCTATTTATATTATGTCCTTACCATTGCCTCGATTGCGCTTTTTCAACTTGCCTTTAATGGATTAGGATTTCAATATTTATGGGGGAATTTTTATCCTTTTAATGATATTGCTGTTCCTTTTTCTATTACTTTTTTTTCATTTATATCTCTTCTTTTTGCTCGGCAGTTTTTGCATTTAGAAGAATCCCTTCCCAAAATAGATAAAATGGTGCTGTTTTTTGTAGCACTAATCATTATGGAACTTTTCTTAACTTTTATTCTTCCTTATAAAGTTATGATAAAAGTAAGTTCTATCACTGGAATAGTTGCTACCACCTTGCTTTTTTATATGGGTGTGATGAGTTATCGAAAAGGCTACAAATCAGCTCTTTATTTCTTGATAGCTTGGTCATTGTTTTGGATGGGTATTTTGTGTAGTATTTTTAAAGGTTTTGGGCTTTTGTCCACCAATTTTATTACGACGTATGCCATACAAATCGGCTCTGCTTTAGAAGTTATTTTATTATCTCTAGGACTTGCAGACCGTATAAATGTATTGAAAAGCCAACTCGCCAAAAAAACGATTGCAGAAAAAAATCAGAAAATAGAAAATGAAATAAAACAACGTTATTTAATTGAATCTCAAAATCAAAAACTAGAACAACTGGTAGCAGAACGAACAGCCGATTTGGAGCAAAAAACAATAGAATTACAAAGTCAGAATCAGAAAGTAACAGATAGCTTAAAGTATGCAAAGCGTATTCAAGAAGCTATTTTGCCTCCTAAACAAGAATTAGATGCGATTTTGGGAGAGCATTTTGTGTTTTTTAAGCCAAAAGATATTGTTTCTGGAGATTTTTATTGGATTTCGGAGCATAAAGAAGAACAAAAGACCGTTATTGCAGCCGTAGATTGCACAGGACACGGAGTTCCAGGGGCGTTTATGTCTATTATTGGAAACAACTTGCTCAATCAAATCATTAATGAGAAACAATTATTTTATCCTTCTGAGATTTTGGAAGAATTGCATAAAGGCGTTCGTACTATCTTAAAACAAGATTATGAGTCAAGCTCAAATATTCTAAGTACCTCTAGGGACGGAATGGATATTGCGCTGTGTGTCATAAATAGAAAGGAAAATACCTTAGAATTTGCAGGTGCAAACCGTCCTTTATGGATTGTAAAGAATGGAGGTTTTGAAGAAATAAAAGGAGATAGAAAAGCCATTGGAGGCTGGCAAAACAAAGGAGAAAAACGAGAGTTTACGACCCATTCTATTGACTTGAATGGAGAAATGAATGTGTATCTATCTTCCGATGGCTATGTCGATCAATTTGGAGGTGATGGACAAATAAGTAAAAAGTTTATGTCCAAAAATTTCAAAAAGCTATTAGTAGATATGAATACTAAAGATAAAACAGCTCATAACTTAGAAAATCAACGCTCTACTTTAGAAGAAGTCATGGAAAAATGGAAAGGCAACGAACCTCAAATAGATGATGTTTTGGTAGTGGGATTTGCTGTGAGTAAGGAATGATGACAAACATGATGTAATTCAGTTTTGATTAAATCAACGATAAAGCTCATTTTATTTATTTTATCATATTGAAATCATACTCCACAAAAAAACCTTCATTCTAAAATTAGAATGAAGGTTTTTTTTATGTTTTGGTCTTTATAGATAGACCTACGCTTTTTTGTTTTTCTCAAATTCTGCTTTGATTGCCTCAACATCTACATTAAGCATTGGAGGTACAAAGTTATTGTTTTTGAGCATCTTGTCACGAGCAACAGATGCACGACGACGACGCTTCAATTTGCGTTCTAATCTAGTAACTGACATAATTCTAAGGTTTAGTGTTTTCGAAAACTAAGGGTGCAAAGATAATCAAAATTTTTATCAAAAAAAGCTAAAATAGAATATTTTTTCTGTTTTTTCTCAAAAAATGTGCTTTTTTCTTTTTTTTTGAAATTTGTTATGAATAGTAGCGAAATAAATTTTGTTTTTAATGACAAAAGAAATATTTTTGAGTTGTAATTATAATTCGAACGTCATTTCATACCCCTATACTTCGCATATATCAAGTAATTAGCAAACAGATAGGAAAGGTTGAAATCTATTTTTCTAGTTTTAGAAAATTTTGATTTTTATAAAACAATTTTTATCTCCATTAGTAAATTGCTTTAAGTAAGAAGGAAATTCTGAAATACACGAAAATATATGTATTTGATAAAATCAACTGTTTGTCTAAAAAATTCCTCCTTTAGCAAAAATAATTAAACAAAAAAGACTTTAAATTTATTTAGAATCATTTTAAATTAGATAGTAAGATTTTTTGAAAAAATACAATAGTCTGTAAATCAATAAGTTGGGGTTTTTCGTCAAAAAATAAAATTCAATAGAATTTCAAATAAACATTGATAAAAACCAATACGCATACTAATTTTGTAAACGAAAACAGCACAGCTTCATAGTAGCTAAAATATTAGTTCAAATTTCAATGAAATTTCATTGAAGTAAAGCTATCCAATAATTTAACTTCATATTATTTTGTGCTTGCCACCTATATTATTTAAAAAATATGTTATTCAAACAACTACTAATACAAAAATCATATTCTGATAGGATTCGTTCTCACAAACGTAACCTCAAAAGAAATGTCACAGGAAGTGCTTTTTGTTTTGCTTTGATGCTTTTGGTCTTCTCTACCATAACAGTACTCTCTACACAGAGTGTTTATGCACAGCAAGACACAACAGCTCAAACAACTACGGATGAAACGGCTGCAACAACAGATGGTGCAGATGCTGCTGCTGGAGCAAGTCCTGAAGTAATTGCACAAGGAAAAGAACTCTTCGATGGAAACTGTGCTCAGTGTCACGCTGTTCATAAAAAAGTGGTAGGTCCTGCATTGAACGGTGCAGAAGGGCGTTGGGGAAGTCGTGCTGCTACCATCAACTTTATTAAGTACCCTGAAAGAACTATCAATTCTGGAAACGCTTATGCGAAGAAACTCTATGACGAGTATCAGCAGTATATGCCTAATCACGACTTCTTCAAAGACGAACAAGTTGCTGCTATTTTAGATTATATCAGTACTGTTCCTGTTCCTACGGCTGCTGTTGCTGCTACTGGTGGAGATACTGGTGGAGGTGGTCAAGAGGGGGGAACTGCCAACTCTGGTCTTTTATTAGGAATTGTAATCGCCCTTATTGCTATCTTATTGGTAGTTGCTTTAGTATTAGTTGTTCTTACTTCGGTGCTTTCTAATTATCTGAAGCGTGAAAAACTAGAGGAAGACGAAAATACAGTAGTTACTCAATCTATATTTGATTTCAAAGCCTTCTTTACAAGTCCAGGTTTTATCGGTGTCGTACTATTCGTGCTGGTAGCTGTAGGAGCAAAAGAACTTTTTGCAGGACTTTGGACAATCGGTGTTCAGCAAGGATATGCTCCTACTCAACCGATTAAATTCTCTCACAAACTACATGCAGGTTTATATGAAATTGATTGTAAATTCTGTCATTCAGGAGTAGAAAAAGGCAAGTCTGCCGTTATTCCTTCTGCAAATGTTTGTATGAACTGTCATGGCGAACTTCGTCGTGGTTCTCCAGAGATTCAAAAAATCTATAACGCTATTGAAAAAAATGAGCCTATTCAGTGGGTTCGTGTACATAACTTGCCAGACCTTTCTTATTTCAATCACTCTCAACACGTAAAAGTGGGGGGGATTGAATGTCAGACTTGTCATGGTGAAATTCAAGAAATGGAAGTAGTGCAACAAGTTTCGCTACTTACTATGGGGTGGTGTATCAACTGCCACCGTCAGTGGGACGTAAATGCAAAAGGAAATGATTATTATGATAATCTTATCAAATTGCATGAATCTACTTCTAAAGAACCACTCAAAGTTGAAGATATTGGTGGGCTGGAATGTTCTAAATGTCACTATTAATCTATCGCCCAACTACTTAAACCTACAAAAATGAAATTAAGTGAACGCATATATTGGAAGGGCATCGAACAACTAAAGAACGACCCTGAATTTATCAAAAACGCTGAAAAAGAATTCCCACAAGATCTTAAAATAAAAGATGCTTATGGTGATAATACACAAGAAGATGACAATGATGTTACTAAAAGCTCTCGTCGTGATTTCTTAAAAGTGATGGGATTTAGTGTAGCAGCAGTTTCTTTGACTGCCTGTGAAGCTCCTGTCAAACATGCAATTCCATACCTTACTGCACCAGAGGAGGTAATTCCTACTATTCCAAATTACTATGCTTCTACATTTATAGAAGGGGGTGAGGCAAGTCCAGTAGTTATCAAAACTCGTGAAGGTCGTCCTATCTTTGCAGACGGAAACGCATTTTCACCTCTTTCTAAAGGAAAAGTAAATGCTCGTATTAGTGCATCTATTTTAGGATTGTATGACAACGAGAAAGTAAAACATCCATTAAAAGGAAAAGAAAAAGCAGATTGGAAAACGATTGATACTGAAATTTCTTCAACAATTTCTTCTCTAGGTTCTGATCTTCGTTTGGTTAGTCAGACTGTTGTAAGTCCGACTACACAAAAACTTATAAATGAATTTTGTGCTAAAACTGGAGCAAAACATGTGTCTTATGACCCTGTTTCTGTTTCGGGTATGCTGGAAGCTAACTACCGTAGTTTCGGTAAAAAAGTAGTTCCAAGTTATAATTTTGATAAAGCAGAGCTTATTGTTTCTATCAATGCAGACTTTTTAGGCTTTTGGCTTTCTCAAGTAGAGCATTCAGTACAATATGCAAAAACTCGTAAAATTTCTGAGAAGAAAACAACGATGTCTCGTCATTATCAAATTGAATCAGTTTATACAAACACAGGTGCATCGGCAGATTATCGTTTGCCAATTTCTCCATCACAAGAAGGTGCTATTGTAGCAGCTCTTTATAAAGCTCTTGGTGGAGATGCTGGAGGAGCTTTCAAATTTGAAAATGCAGTTTTAGATAAAAACTATCAACAACTTCTCAAAGACCTTAAAGTTGCTAACGGAAAAGCCCTTGTAGTTTCTGGTTCAAATGACCCAGACGTTCAGCAAATCGTAAATGCAATCAATCAAAAATTAGGAAGTTACGGTGCTACGATTGATATGCAAAATCCTTCTTATCAGCGCAAAGGCGATGATAAGCAAATGACAGATTTTATAAAAGATTTACAAGGTGGAAATAAAGGTGTAATTTTCTATAATTGTAATCCTGTTTATGACCACCCAAGAGGAGGCGATATTGCAGCAGCTCTTCCCAAAGCTAAATTGTCAGTTTCTACATCAGATAGAATTGATTCAACTGCAAATTATTGTACATATCTTACTCCAGACCGTCATTATTTAGAATCTTGGAATGATGCTGAACCAAAAGCTGGGCATTTAAGTCTTGTTCAGCCTACTATCAATCCAATTTTTGATACTCGTCAGTTTCAAGATAGCCTTATTGCTTGGGCAGGGATGGAAGGAGATTATTATACATATCTTCGTTCTACTTGGCAAAAATCATATTATACTTCTAGCTCACAAGGTTTTGAAAACTTTTGGAAAAAAGTATTACATGATGGCGTGCATATGCTAAAAGGTCGTGCTGCTAGTTCATCTCTTATGGCTACAGTTGTTTCTGATAGCACTTCAACAGTTGTTTCAGAAGAAACAGAAGAAGCGACTATGGAAGAAACCCTTGTTATGTCTGCTGATAATTCATACAAAGATGCTGATTGGTCTAGTATAGATGCTAATATTAAGAAAAACTATACAACTACTGTTCCTGTTCAAGGAGATGAGGTAGAATTAGTAGTTTATGCTGCTCCTGTAATGGGAACAGGCTCAATGGCAAATAACCCATGGATTCAAGAAACACCAGACCCAATTACAAAATTGACTTGGGGACACGCTGTTCTTGTATCTATGCAAAAAGCTGCTGAACTAGGATTCGAAACTATTGAGGTAAGAACTTCACAAGCAATAGTTGAGGTAGATGGTGCAAAGTATACTTTGCCTGTAATTATTCAGCCAGGTATGCCAGCTAATACGATTGCAATTTCTTTAGGTTATGGTCATAAAGAAGAAAATAACAATAACTTAGGAAAAGTTTCTCTCGAAGCAAAAGGAGAAAATGCTTATAAAATGCTTTCTATGCGTGATGGGTTTATCCAATATACACGTACAAAAGGTGTAACTATTAAAGCAGCCAGAGAAATAGAAAAAATTGCTCGTACTCAAACCCACCAAACTTACTTAGGTCGTGAAACGATTATTCAAGAAGCTATCTTGAAAGATTATCAAGATGTTGATAATTTAATCGCTAAAAAATACGATCCTAAAGTAACAATGGATGGTAAGAAAGTAGAACCTACTGATATTTCAATTTGGGATATTGATAGTGATGGTTATGGCTCTGACCAAGATGAAATTTCTAAATTTGATAAAAAAGAAACTGCAAAACCTGGAACGGAAGATAATTGGTTAGTTCGTCAGCGTGAGCGTGATCAGTATGCAGCAGACACCTTTGAGTATAACCTTCACCATTGGGGAATGGTTATCGACTTGAATACCTGTACAGGTTGTTCGGCTTGTTTGGTAGCCTGTAGTATGGAAAACAACGTTCCTGTTGTTGGAAAAACAGAAGTGGAAAATCGTCGTGAAATGCACTGGATGCGTATCGACCGTTATTATACTGCTTCTACAAACGACGGAGGAGATTATGCAAATCTTAAAAAAGTTTCTGAAAATCCTGAAGTTGTATTCCAACCAATGATGTGTCAGCATTGTAATAATGCACCTTGTGAAACGGTTTGTCCAGTTGCTGCAACTACACACAGTTCAGAAGGTCTTAACCAAATGACATACAACCGTTGTGTAGGTACAAAGTATTGTGCAAATAACTGTCCTTACAAAGTTCGTCGTTTCAACTGGTTCAAATACCACAATAACTCAGAGTTTGATTACAACATGAACACTGATCTTGGTAAAATGGCATTGAATCCTGATGTTACAGTTCGTTCTCGTGGTGTAATGGAGAAATGTTCACTTTGTGTACAACGTATCCAAGAAGGTAAATTAGCTGCAAAACGTGAAAGTCGTAAGGTACGTGATGGCGAAGTAGTTACTGCTTGTGCTAGTGCGTGTCCTACAAATGCAATCACTTTTGGAGATTTGAATAACATAGAAAGCGAAATTGTTAAGTTGTTAGAGCCTGAATTAGATAAACGTGCTTACAACGTTCTTCACGAGATTAACACTCGTCCGAATGTTTGGTATTTGACTAAGGTTCGCAACCAAGAAGAGCAGTTTGTTCCTTCTGGCGCACCTCAAACTACTGAAACAACAACAGAAGCTGCTCAGTCTTAATCTTTTAAGAAAAGCAAAAACAATAAAAATAAGTGAGGTTTGTAGTTAACTATTGGTCTTATAAAGAGAAATAAGTAATTACAAATCTTACTTTCAAAATATATAAAGAAAATAATTAGATAATCATCACAACATCATTACATCATCATGCAAATAATATCAGATGTACGAGAACCCTTAGTAACAGGTGATAAGACTTATCACGACATTACACAGGATATTGCAGGAAGAGTAGAAGATAATCCAGCTCCGTTATGGTGGGCTGCTATGGCTTTTGCTATAACATTACTTATTTCAGGAGGCTGGTTTTTGGGCGATATGCTCTGGAACGGAATTGGTCGTTGGGGTTTGAACAAAACCGTACAATGGGCTTGGGATATTACCAACTTTGTTTGGTGGGTAGGTATTGGTCACGCAGGAACGCTTATTTCTGCCGTACTTTTACTTTTTCGTCAAAAATGGCGTACTGCCATTAACCGTGCAGCAGAGGCAATGACAATTTTTGCCGTTATTTGTGCAGCCGTTTGGCCTATTGTTCACATGGGGCGTCCTTGGTTAGGAGCTTATTGGGTATTACCTATTCCAAATACGTTTGGCTCTCTTTGGGTAAACTTCAACTCTCCACTTCTTTGGGACGTTTTTGCCATCTCAACATATTTCTCTGTATCGCTTGTTTTCTGGTTTATGGGACTTGTGCCTGACTTTGCGACCATTCGTGACCGTGCTGTTACTAAATTTGGTCGTATTTTTTATGGTGCGCTTAGTCTTGGCTGGGTAGGTGGTGCAAAGGCATGGGTTCACTACGAGGCTCTGTCATTGATTTTGGCTGGTCTTTCTACACCTCTTGTACTTTCAGTACACACGATTGTAAGTATGGACTTTGCAACCTCAGTAATTCCAGGGTGGCACACGACGATTTTCCCTCCTTACTTTGTTGCAGGAGCGATTTTCTCAGGTTTTGCAATGGTACTTACACTTATGATTATCACTCGTAAGGTTTACAAATTACAACACTATATTACCTTAGAGCATATCGAGCTGATGAACATTATCATTATGGTAACGGGCTCAATCGTAGGTATTGCTTATATTACAGAATTATTTATGGCTTGGTATTCAGGTGTTCCTTATGAGCAATACTGTTTTATCAACCGTGCAACAGGAGATTATTGGTGGGCATATTGGTCAATGATGACTTGTAACGTAATTTCTCCACAAGTATTTTGGTTTAAGAAAGTTCGTACAAGTATCGTTCTTACATTTATCATGTCTATCATTGTAAATATCGGAATGTGGTTTGAGCGTTTTGTAATTATTGTTACTTCGCTTCACAACGATTACCTTCCTTCTTCTTGGACATACTTTGAACCAACGCTGTGGGATGTAATGTGTTATGTATTTACATTTGGATTATTCTTTACACTCTTCTTCCTATTTGCTAAGTTTTTCCCTGTGATAAACATGGCAGAAGTAAAAGCAGTATTGAAATCATCTAACCACCACGTTTACAAAAACAGAGATACCATTAAAGATCCTTTTGATGTTGTTTAATTTTCTAAAAATAAATTATTCAATTAAATAACTCATGAAGAATCCGATATAAAATACATTAAAATTATGGCACATATATCAAATACAATGGAAGTAGATACACATTATATACTAGGTGTATATAGCGATGAAGACGACCTCAAACACGGTATTGATCATATTCGTGAAAAAGGAATTTCTATCTACGAAGTATTTAACCCATATCCAGTTCATGGATTGGAGAAAAATTTAGGATACGGACATTCGTGGCTTCCAAAAGCAGCTTTTATGTTTGGAGCATTAGGAACTACTTGTGCGATTACGATGCAAACAGGTATGATGGGTGGACTTTGGCCAATGATCATTGGGGGAAAGCCTTTTATTTCTATTCCTGATTTTGTTCCTGTATCTTTTGAGATGACTGTTCTTTTTTCAGCATTTGGAATGGTAGGTTCATTTTTGGTTTCTCAAGACTTGAAACCGTATAAAGTTCCTCGTATTTTTGACCGTCGTAGTACAGATGATAAACATATCGTAGCTATTGATTTGGCAAAAAACACTCTTTCAGAAGCAGAAATCAAAACTGTTTTGCAAGAAGCAGGTGCAGAAGAAGTAAATCGTAAAGATTTTACAGAAGAAGAAAATAATCCCTCTTTCTTCAAATATTTGGGTGATTTGTTTAAGTATGGTGTGCGTTCTACGAGCCGTCCTAAATAATTTTATTACCTGTCTGATTATACAGATTAATTTAGTATAAAAAATAAAAGCAATGAAGCTATTTAATACATTTACATTTTCTACTTTATCTACTGTTTTGGGAGTTGCAATGCTTACTCTTTTGGCTAGTTGTGGAGCAGAAGAAAATTATCCAGGAGTTGAATATGCACCTCAGATGTATCATTCTGTTCCTTACGAACCACTTAGCCAAGTAGTGGAAAATGAAAACCATTGGTATTCTTTTATTGATGATTATTTCAATACTTCTCCAACATCTATTTATGGATACTATACAAAAGAAGAATTGGCAGAAAATCCTGAACTAAGAAAGAAAGTTACTAATATGCTTATGCCTCCTGTGGGTACAGTAAAACGTCAGGAGTATCAAACTGAAGAGTTACAAGGAACTTCAATGTTTTATGAAATGCACAGAGATAGCGTAGAGCTTGCTGCAAGAACTTGGAAAAGCCCTCTATCAAAAGACGACGAGCAAGTATTAGCAGATGGAAAACAGCTTTTCTTGACCTATTGTGCATCTTGTCATGGAAATGAAGGAGAAGGCGATGGCAAAGTAGGAGCTGTTTATAACGGTGTTCCTAATTATACAGCAGGTCGCTATAAGACTTTGAATGAAGGTTGGATTTTCCATGTAATTACGTATGGAAAAGGTCGTATGTGGCCTGTAAAAGTTCAGCTTAATCCCGAAGAGCGTTGGAAAGTAGTGCATTATGTACAACAACTACAACAAGGAAAACCTTAATTAAATTGTTAAATAAGGAGTTCTAGAAAATTAAAATTACTTAACTGTCTTTAGAAATTATTTCGCAGACTATACATAAACTTTATCAATCGCAATGGCTGCACACAAAGATCATCATTTTGATAGAGAAGCACTAAACGAACAGTTTATCTTCTCAGCAAAAGCAAAACGAACTATATTTATTCTAATTGGAATAGGAGTACTATTTTCTCTAATAGGACTATTTTTTATGGCTACAGATTCTGGGCATCACGAAGAAGCCCATGCAGCCATAGAGATGACTGGAAATGAACTTTCTTCGCTTGAAAATCCTGATGCAGTTCATGCAGACGGAGAACATGCAGCAGAAGGTGGACATCATGCATATCATTGGACAAACCGAGTGAAGGTAAATCTTTGGATTAACGTTATTTTCTTTGTTGGTCTTTCTGTAATTGGAGTTTTTTGGGTAGCTATCCAATATATTTCTATGGCAGGTTGGTCAGCAGGTTTCAAACGTGTTCCTGAGGCATTTGCTTCTTTTTTACCTGTTGGTTTGGTCTTATTCCTCATTGCTTTTGGTTGGGGATTCCATGAAATTTTCCACTGGACAGATGCTTCTCTGTATGATAAAGCAAGTGCTTCTTACGACTCTATCATTGCAGGAAAACAACCATTTTTGAATATTCCTTTCTTCATTGGAGGTTCTATCGTAATTATTGGAGGATGGTTTTTATTTCATTTCTTTACTCGTAAAAACTCATTAGCAGAAGATAAAGCTACAGACCCAAAACAGATTCGTAAGCATTATCGTAATATGGTAAAATTATCTGCTGCGTTTGTGGTATTCTTTGGAGTTACTTCTTCAGTCGCTGCTTGGTGGTGGACACTTTCTATTGATACGCACTGGTTTAGTACTATGTTTGGCTGGTATCACTTCGCAAGTTGGTGGGTAGCTGGTATTGCAGCTATCACGCTTACAGTTGTGATGCTGAGAGAAGCTGGTTATTTGAAATTTATCAACGAAAACCATTTACACGATTTAGGTAAATTTGTATTTGCATTCAGTATTTTCTGGACTTACATTTGGTTTAGCCAATTCTTACTTATTTATTATGCAAATATTCCAGAAGAAACAGCTTATTTTGTAGAGCGTCTTTCTAGTCCAATTTATAGAAAATATATTTTGATTATTTTACTCGTAAACTTCATTATTCCATTCTTTGGATTGATGACACGTAATGCAAAACGTAAAATGACTATCTTGAAAGTAATCTGTATTACAGTAATTATCGGACACTGGTTTGATTTTTACCAAATGATTACTCCAGGTACGCTTCGTGAGCATGGTTCATTTGGCTTCCTAGAAATTGGAATGCCATTTATATTTGTAGGTGTATTTGCTTATTTAGTAGGAATGTCTTTAGCCAAAGCTCCTCTAGTTGCAAAGAATCACCCACTTTTGGAGGAGGCTTACAATCACGAAACTTAGGATTTAGAACTAAATAAAGATTCAATATAAATTGAATCAAAGTAAGAATTAAACTGAAATAAGGTTTTTAAATTGGTTTAAAAACCTTATTTTTGTATCCTAGTAAAGAGAATATTAAGTGTTATTAAAAAACTTTCAAAAATAACTGAAAGTTTTGAAAACCTTTTTCTACTACAAAACGCTTATTTCTCAAAGACTCACATAACTTTATATACAACTAAGTTTGAAAAGTGAAGTTGAGATTTATACCTATATTTTATGGGATTAATAAATTTTAACAAAACAATTTTACTAACAGTATATAATAATTACTATATAGTATAAGAACTAAATTTTAATAAAACTTTTAACTGACCTATACAATGAACGGATTACTTATTGCTGCCGTCGGCGTTCTGTTCCTCGTCTTAATGGCTCTCATCTATCGTGTTTTCATGCTTGTGCGTGTGGCAAAAGATGTTAAAGAGCCAAATGCTAGAGATAGCAGAGTGGGAATGTCGAATAAAGTGAATTCGATTTTATTTATCGTATTCTTCTTTGTGCTTTTTACATCTATTTTTGCCTATGGATTTTCTGAAAAAGTAAAATATATTTTACCTGAAGCATCTTCTATACATGGAATAGAAATTGACTTTTTGTTTTGGCTGACTACGTCTGTTGTCTTTTTTGTTTTTATCGTAACACACATTCTATTGTTCTTCTTTCCTTATGTGTATCGTTATCAAGAACATAAAAGAGCAACATTTATACCTCATAATAATCAGTTAGAGATTGCTTGGACTATCGTTCCTGCTATTGTTCTCACAGCTCTTGTTGTTACAGGTTGGACTGTTTGGTCTGATATTACTAAACCAGCTCCTGAAGATGCTTTAGCTATTGAAGTAATGGGAAAACAGTTTAACTGGCAAGTACGTTACGGAGGTAAAGATGGAAAAATTGGCAAGTCCAATTACATGAAAACAGATGGAACAAATTCTATGGGAATGGACTTTGAGGCCGATGAGGCTAACTATGATGATTTTATGTATAATGAATTACGTTTACCAAAAGGTCGTCCTGTTCTTTTAAAGATTCGTTCCCGTGATGTATTGCACAGCGTATTTTTACCTCACTTTAGAGTAAAAATGGATGCAGTACCTGGAATGCCAACACAGTTTTGGTTTACACCAACCAAAACAGCAGAAGACGTAAAGGATGAATTGAGAGCAAAAGATGACCCAAATGCAGAAGCCTTTGAATACCGACTAGCTTGTACTGAAATTTGTGGAGGTAGTCATTTTGCGATGGCTATGAAAGTTTCTGTTTTAGAAGCTGATGAATTTCAAAAATGGTATGATTCTGAAGAGGCTTGGGCTTCTAAGAATGTAGATTACTTAAAAGAACAAGGAATCAAAAATATTCCTTCTAATCTAGCATCGAAGTAAAAAGTAATAAGAAATATAGCTAATTAGGACAACAATATCAATCGAATATAAATTAACTTTAATACATCTATTTTACAATAAATACCGCAATTAATTATGGCTGATACAACACATCAAGCAGGCGGACAAGATGTTCAAGAACTGCGTTATGATGTCGAAAATCATGGATTTATTCATGAAGAGCATCACGAAGATCATGAGCATCACGGAAATTTTTGGACAAACTATATCTTTTCTACTGACCATAAAGTAATTGCAAAGCAGTTTTTGTTTACAGCAATATTTTGGGCACTAGTAGGAGTAGGTATGTCAGTAATTTTCCGTCTGCAACTCGGTTTTCCTGACGCAGATTTATCTTTCTTGAAACCAATTTTGGGCAAGTGGGTAGATGCAAGTGGAAAATTAGACAAAGAATTTTATTTGGCACTCGTTACCATGCATGGTACCATCATGGTTTTTTTCGTACTTACTGCTGGCCTTAGTGGAACATTCAGTAACTATTTGATTCCTTTACAGATAGGTGCTAGAGACATGGCATCAGGGTTTATGAATATGTTATCCTACTGGCTTTTTGCAATAGCAGGTGTGATAATGTTTTATTCTTTATTCATCGAAACAGGTCCTGCATCTGGAGGATGGGTAATTTATCCACCACTTAGTGCATTACCACAAGCTATGCCTGGTTCAGGATTAGGAATGACCCTTTGGTTAACGAGTATGGCAATATTCATAGTTTCCACTTTATTAGGAGGAATAAATTATATCTCAACGGTTATCAATTTACGTACTCGTGGTATGTCATTCAATCGTTTACCACTTACAATTTGGGCATTCTTTATTACTGCTATTATTGGTCTTTTATCATTTCCTGTTTTGTTTTCAGCAGCATTACTTTTGATTTTTGACCGTAGTTTTGGTACAAGTTTCTTCTTATCTGATATTTATATTGGTGGAGAAGCACTTCCAAATCAAGGTGGTAGCGCAATTTTGTTCCAACACTTATTTTGGTTCTTAGGACACCCAGAAGTATACATCGTACTTTTACCTGCTCTAGGAATTTCATCAGAAGTAATTGCTGCAAACTCAAGAAAGCCAATCTTTGGTTACCATGCAATGATTTTGTCTATCATTGGTATTGCAGTTCTTTCGTTTATCGTTTGGGCGCATCACATGTTCGTAACAGGTATGGATCCTTTCTTAGGAACTATCTTTATGTTCTTGACCTTGATTATTGCAGTTCCTTCGGCAGTAAAGGCATTTAACTATATTACTACGCTTTGGAAAGGTAATTTGGTGTTTACGCCAGCTATGCTTTTCTCTATTGGTTTGGTTTCTCTCTTTATTGTTGGTGGTCTTACAGGTATTCACTTGGCTAGTGCAGCTATTGATATTCAATTACACGATACTTATTTTGTAGTAGCTCACTTTCACCTTGTAATGGGTTCGGCATCATTCTTTGGTATGCTCGCTGGCATTTATCACTGGTTTCCAAAAATGTTTGGTCGTATGATGGATGTCAAATTAGGTTATTTTCATTTTTGGACAACATTCATTGGTGTTTATGCGATATTTTTTCCGATGCACTTTATCGGTGTAGCAGGTTTTCCTCGTCGTTATTATTCTCATACCTCATTTGAACCATTTGGTTTATTTACAGATTTGAATATGTTTATTAGTACGGCTGCTATTCTTACATTTGTAGCTCAGTTTGTGTTCATATTTAACTTCTTTTATTCTATGTTTAAAGGTCGTTTAGCTCCTGCAAATCCTTGGAAATCAAATACTTTGGAATGGTCAACACCTCGTTTTCCTGGACATGGTAACTGGGTAGGTGCAATACCTCAAGTATTCCGTTGGCCTTATGATTATAGTAAGCCAGGTGCAAAAGATGATTTTATTCCTCAGCATATTCCATATTCTGAAACTCCTGAATCTAATTTACCTTTTGAAGAGAAGCTAGCAACCCTTGAAAAACAACAAAAACAGGAAGGAATCAAAATCCAAAAAACTCCAAAAGCTCCAACTTCTGAAAGTTCAAAAACTGATTTAGATGAAGGCGAAAATGTTTAATTAAAAACTAATAGCTTAATACATAAATAAAAAATTCCCTATTCTTTTAATTAAGGATAGGGAGTTTTTTTATAACTTTAAATAAAATGTAATATAGTTTTACTTAGGAATAAGAATTAACATGAGTGACATTTATAAAATCTAAAATAGTCCTTTCCTAGCAACAAAGTTGCGTAACCTTTGTAGAATGATAATAAAAAATAAATTTCAAAAGCTACAGAGTAGCGTAACTTTA
>Ga0100402_1000755_pt1 | contig 37984 bp, 36 predicted proteins | sample CryGeyme20150102_FD_80419 | JGI IMG/M metagenome (GOLD analysis project Ga0100402, IMG submission 80419) | Groundwater microbial communities from Crystal Geyser aquifers in Utah, USA - Crystal Geyser metaG 2015-0102 | ecosystem: Environmental > Aquatic > Deep subsurface > Groundwater | place...
ATCAATAATAACAATTAGTTACGTAAATTAACTCGGTAAAAAAAGCAAAAAAAAGTGCAAAAAACTTGATTTTTAGGGGTGGAGTGAGGGATGGATTTTCAAGTTGGGTTAAAACAACTAAAAAAGATGGAACATGAGTTGTATGAAACAGGAATCTTCGATGTTCTCTATGAACAAGCTTCGTTTAATCAAGTAGTAGTAGAAACCGAAGAAACTGAGCGAGTAGAAACGGATAAAAACACGGTTCTAGCCTATCCAAACCCATTTAATCCAACAACGAGTTTGAAACTATCGCTAAAAAATAAAGCCCAAGTTCAGATTCAAGTGTTTGATGTTATGGGGCGCTTGGTTCAAACTTTAGCTAATAATGAACAATGGCAAAGTGGAACACATGAAGTTCAATTCGATGCTTCTCGTTTAGCAAGTGGCATGTATTTCGCCCGAACTCAAATAATGGAATCGGGAAAAGCCGTTCAAACGCAGGTTACTAAATTGATGTTAATTAAGTAAGAGTCGAAATCGAAAACTTTGTCAGAGTTTGGAACTCTGACAAAGTTACCTTTGGCAAAGTGAAGCACTTTGCCAAAGGTCTTTCTTTTAATCAGCCCAAGCGCTTACGTCATCAAAAACTTCCACAAAATCTAATTTTGAAGAATCTGAAGAAATTGCAGTCTCAAAGGTTGAGCGTCCTTCCGTTTTTCTAACGAGTAATTTTTTGGCTAATTCATTAACGACTTTATTTTGAATTAAGCGTTTTAATGGTCTTGCACCAAAACGAGGATCAAATCCATGTAAGGCTAGCCAATCTTTTACCGCATTTGGAACTACAAGCGTAATATGTTGTTTTTCCAACAATTGATAGACTCTCGCTAATTGAATATCAACAATATATCTTAAATGTTCTTCATCAAGAGGATGGAAAACAATTACATCATCAATACGATTTAGAAATTCTGGGCGAATGGTTATTCGAAGTTGGTCGAGTAGTTTTTTCTCTAAATCTTCGAGATCTTCGTCAGTAAGTTTACCATTTTTTGCTTCAATTTTATCATTAATCATGTGTGAACCGATATTGCTCGTCATGATTACAATCGTATTTTTGAAATCAACGGTTACTCCTTTGTTGTCTGTAAGTCTTCCGTCATCAAGAACTTGTAATAAAATATTGAAAACATCAGGGTGAGCTTTTTCGATTTCATCCAATAAAACTACAGAATAAGGTTTTCTTCGAACGGCTTCGGTTAATTGCCCACCTTCATCGTAGCCAACATAACCTGGAGGTGCTCCGACTAAACGGCTAACGCTATGACGTTCCATGTATTCACTCATATCGATACGAATCATGGCATGCTCATCATTAAATAGAAATGAAGCTAAAGCTCGCGCTAATTCTGTTTTTCCAACCCCTGTTGAGCCTAAGAAAATAAACGAACCGATTGGTCGCGCATCGTCTTGTAAGCCGGCACGTGAGCGTCTAACTGCATTAGAAACAGCTTCAATAGCACTGTGTTGTCCAATTACGCGTTTGTGTAATTCTTCTTCAAGTAATAATAATTTTTCTTTATCACTTTGAAGCATTTTGGTAACAGGAATCCCAGTCCAACGCGAAATAATTTGTGCAATATCTTCGGCATCAACTTCCTCTTTTAACATAGAGTTGGTCGACTGAATATCTTCTAATTTATTATTGGCTTTAATTAAATCAACTTCTAGCTTTTTGATGGTGCCGTAGCGTAATTCGGCAACACGCTCGTAATTGGATTCACGTTCAGCTTTATCAGCTTCAATTTTTGTTGCTTCGATAATTTGTTTGAGCTCACGAATTTTCTGAATGAGTTCTTTTTCGGTCATCCAATGTGCCCGCAACGATTGTCTTTCTTCTTCTAATTCAGCTAAATCTTTTCCGATTTTTTCGTTTTTTGAGGTATCGTTTTCACGTTTTAAAGCTTCGCGCTCAATTTCCAACTGACGAATTTGTCGCTCAATATTATCAAGCTCTTCGGGAAGAGAATCAATATTAATTCTGAGTCTTGAAGCAGCTTCATCAATCAAATCGATGGCTTTATCAGGAAGAAAACGATCGCTGATGTAACGATGAGAAAGTTCAGCCGCAGCAATAATTGCGGAATCAGAAATTCGAATTCCGTGATGCAATTCGTAACGTTCTTTTAATCCACGTAAAATAGAAACCGTGTCTTCAATATTGGGTTCATCAACTTGAACAGGTTGAAAACGGCGTTCGAGCGCTTTGTCAATTTCGACATATTTTCTGTATTCGTCGAGTGTTGTGGCGCCGATTACATGTAATTCTCCACGGGCAAGACTAGGTTTTAGAATATTTGCAGCATCCATAGAACCTTCTGCTTTCCCAGCACCAACAAGATTGTGCATCTCATCAATAAAGAGAATGACTTCGCCATTGGAATCGATCACTTCTTTTACTACAGCTTTAAGGCGATCTTCAAATTCACCACGAAATTTAGTTCCGGCAATTAAAGCGCCCATGTCTAAAGCTGCAATTCTTTTAGTTTTTAGGATTTCAGGAACATCGCCATTATAAATACGCAGCGCTAAACCTTCCGCAATGGCAGTTTTACCAACGCCAGGTTCACCAACTAAAACAGGATTGTTTTTTGTCCGACGAGTAAGAATTTGCATTACTCTGCGAATTTCGTGATCACGACCAATAACGGGATCTAATTTATTCTTTTCAGCGGCTTCGTTTAAATCACGCGCATAACGTTTTAAAGCTTGATAACGTTGTTCAGCATTTTGATCATCAACTTTGTGAGAGCCTCGAATTTCTTTTAAAACCGGAAGAATTTTGGATTTTGTAATTCCAGCATCACGTAAAATACGATTGGCTTCACCTTTGCCTTCGGTTAGAGCAATTAAAATATGTTCTGATGAAATGTATTCATCACCTAATTCAGAAGCTGTTTTTTGAGCAATATCGAATATTTCTTTGGCTTCATTTGACAAATATTGCCCACTTACGGAAGCGCCTTTTACGACTGCTAAACGGTTCGTTGCATCATCTACTTTGTTCTTAAGTGTCGCAACAGAAACGCCAATTTTCTTAATTACAGAAGTAACAACACTTGAATCATCTGATAGAAATGCTTTTAAAATATGTAAAGGGTCAAGTGCTTGATGCCCTTTAGTTTGAGCAGCATCAAGTGCTAATTGAATAGTCTCTTGAGCTTTGGTTGTAAATTTGTTGAAATTCATAGGTTTCAGATTGGTTTTATATTCTGATTTCAAGATATCGAAACCTGTACCAAAGAAAACAAAATGACAAAATGGCAGGTGGACTTATTATCATCTCAAAATTCCTGCATTGAACATGAAGAGCTTTAAGGATTAACTCTGTTGTTTAGTTTACTTCACAGGTAGATTTATTGTAAATGTAGTTCCTTCACCTTCAATAGATTCTACCGAAATTGTTCCCCCATGACCGATTGTAATTATATCGTAACTCAAAGATAAACCTAAGCCAGTTCCTTGCCCAGTTGGTTTTGTTGTGAAAAACGGTTGAAATATTTTTTCCTTAATCTTTTCAGGAATACCTAAACCGTTATCAGAAACTTTAATTCGAACACCAGATTCGATTTTTTCAGTTTGTACAGTTATTGTAGGTTTATATTCTGTTGGAAACAGTTTCTTCTTTTCAGTAACAGCGTAAAATGCATTAGTAAATAGATTTAAAAGTACTCTTCCAATTTCTTGAGGAACAATATAGATATGATCGATTGTGGCATCAAATTGGGTTACAATTTCGCAATTGAAGCTTCTATCTTTCGCACGAAGGCCATGGTAGGAGAGTCGTAGGTATTCATCGGCAAGAGCATTCATATCCGTGCGTTCTTTTTCGCTTGTACTTGCTCTAGAGTGCTGAAGCATTCCTTTTACAATCGAGTCTGCACGTTTACCATGATGCATAATTTTCTTCAAATTGTCTTTAACTTCACCAGCTAAATATTTGGCTTCATCAAAATCGCCTTTGTCAAGTTCTTCTTCCATCTCATCAAGCATTTCAGAACTTACTTCAGAAAAATTATTAACAAAGTTCAATGGATTTTGAATTTCATGAGCAATTCCTGCAGTTAAGGAACCCAATGAAGCCATTTTCTCAGCTTGAATTAACTGCGCTTGAGTCGATTTCAATTCAGTCATTGCTTCTTCGGTGCGTTGTTTTTCAATTTGTAGATTAATTAAATCTTGTTTAGCCCGATCCATGCCAGCAAGAATTTGCACGTTATATTCTTCGATAATATGGTTTTGCTCAGAAAGGTTTTTGTTATAAGATTCCAATTCATCTAAACGTTGTTTCTGAGTTTGCAATAGTTGATTAATCATGTGGTTAAATGCCATTGCCACACTTTGAATTTCTTGACTTCCCATATCTGTTTCAGCACGAATAGAAAGTTCATTATTAGAAATTTTCTCTGTAACAATTTTCAGTCTTTCGAGAGGTAATGTCATTTCTTTTGACAAGTAATAAGTGATAATCACACCGACTATAACCACTAAAAAAACGACACCAAACATACTTAAAACAGTTCTTTGTTCTGCTCGAGTAAGATAACGAGTAGAAAAACCAATGAATAATCGGCCAACTTCGGTAGTAGCACTTGTCCAAGTTCCTTCACGGACAAAGAGTTTTTTAGACAAATCTAAAGTTGTAGATAATTGCCTGATCATAGAAACGGAATAATTACTGCTATCAGGAAAAAGGGCAACTATTTCATCTGATTCATCAACAAGGGCTATGAATTCCACATTTTCATTTTCTTTAACCCAACGAAGTACTGTTCCAATAGCTTCATAATTTTCATCTTTCAATCCAATTTCCAATGCTAATCGTGCTGCCTCGATAGTTGCTAAAGTAGCATTATTGAATTCAATCATGTAAAATTTGCGTTGTTGTTGCAAAGAGAAAAAAGCAAAGGTGACCAAAGATGTTATTACCAGAAAAGTAACAGCTATTAGTAATTGAGTTCTAAGTCGTAATCTAAAAAAGGCTTTAAGTATGAGTAAGGGATTTTTTTTTATCACATCAATCAATAGTTACAATTACTCTGGTATTTAGAGGGATTTTATCAACTGGAACATAACCGACAGTTCCTGGCTTTGAAAGAACTTTTTCAATCATTTCTTCGGCGGTTTTCACCGTTAAAGGAGGAGTTCCACTTCCAGAAAATTGTTTGCGAAGCCAAATTCGTTTCATATCATTTTTATTTATAGACATGTAATTGTAGAACTTTGTCCTAATTTCGCTATCGCCTTTAAAATCAGTTACATAAATCTTTTTTCCATCACTCCAATTTTGAGCATTAAGGGTATAGATATCGAGCAATTGTTGGGAAGAAAGCTCATCAGACTTAACAGATTCATGAACAATAACAGCAACTTTTCCAAGCTGAACATAGCTTACAGGTGCATCAAAAATCGCAGAAAAAAGGATCCATATGTAAAGTAAATTAACCATCAAAACAACACACTTAACCCAAAGTTAAAGAAGTTTGTATCTATGGTTACATATTGATTCGTTCCAACTGTACCGTAAACGAATTGTCCTTTTGCAACAATATAATCATTCAATCTCCATCCACCGCCAATTGTACTAACGTTTAATCCTTTATAATCAGGTGAATTTGGCATTACATATTCAAAAGCTTCATTTCTGATTAAACTGTATCCAGCATAGATAAAACTTTTTTGATTGATATTCCAAGTTAAATTGGCGTAAACAAAATCTTTATCAAGCGATATTCCAAGCAGATTCATTAATGCAGAATTACGATGTAATACTTTAATGTATTCGGCTTCAAAAGCAAAAGGTCCTGCAAAAAATGAAAGATCAGAGGCAATTCGGTAACGGGAAACATCGCCAAGAATTGGAATTTGTTGAATAGGGAAACGAGCTAATGAAAAAGAGGAAACGGTGCGTCTATTATCATAATCATGAGTTCCAGATATTCCGAATTTGAAACTTTCGTTTCTTGATTTAATACCCATTCTAAATCCGAACATGTTTTTCGGTGAAAGTTCTTCACCTCTGAAATAGGAGAAATTCTCATCAGAATCACCAGTTCCTGTGCCTGCGCGAGATGCATTGTAGTCAGATTCTAGATTTCCCACATAAATGGCATATTCAGCTAATAATTTATTACTGATATTTCGTAGACCTGAAATTTGAAGAAATGCACGTTGAGGTAAATAATCTGCTGGTTGGACTAGCTGTTCCAAAAAGGATTCGTAAACGATAGGTCGAATTATATAAGGAAAAAGAGGAAACCGATTTTGTATTTCATTTAAATTATTATAAACAGGAAGCAGTAGTCCAAATTTTACTTGAAATTCATCTCTAGGTCTATAGGCAACCCAAGCTTCCTGAATATTCATATCTCCTGAACTTAACTTAGTATTATAGTTCGCTGTAAATTCAGTATTTAGAAAAAATGTAATATTGTCACCTAGAGGTCTTGTGAAAAACAAATTAAGCTGTTGCATTACAAAAGAGTCACTTTCCAAACCACCTGAAGTAGGAGGAAGACCACTAATAGGGTTGTCTTTAATGGTATATGCGACTTTTTTATTCAAGTAAATTGATTGAGTAAACCCATAAATAGAGATAGGCTCTTCAAATTGAGCCGTTGATTTCAACGTAAGGATTAGTAATAGAAAAATTAAAAGAGAAAATAATTTCATTAAAAGATCAACACATTGATTTTAAAAAAGTAAATCTTCAGCATGTTAATATACCTAAATTATTTAGTTGATTTCTTATATTGCTGCGCTTCATAAACCTAATTTATTTCAATATGTATCGATTATTATTGTTTTCCATTTTTTCGTTCTTCCTCTTTATTTCTTGTTCTGAACAAAACGAAAATATAACAGCGAAAACTGAATTTGAATTATTGCAATATAAGTGGAAAGTCGCGACTATGGAGATAGATGGAACTTCATTCCCAACTAATACGGGTAATGTTAATAATATTCGAATTACTTTTAACGGTACTAATTATACATATGTTTATCCCGATCCAACAAATCCAAGTGATGGCCCAATGTTGACACTTACAGGACCATGGAGATTCAATGATGCAAAAACTGCAATTTTTCTAGATCGCTCACAAATTGATGAGCCTGAATTTGAGTGGGAAATTTTACAATTGTCAACGGGTATTTTTAAAGCACGTTACAAAGCGCTTAATCCTTTTAATCCAGCTGTTGAAGCGAATTATGATTTTAGCTACACTATAGTTATTTAATTAAGTAGCACCTAGAAATTGATTTGAGTCTTATAAAGAACGTTTAATTATTATTTATAATTTCTTGAACTTTTTCTTTAAGCTGAGAAAAATTTACAGGTTTGGTAAAGTAATTATCAGCACCTAAGTCTTTAGCTTTCGATTTGTATTCGTTTGTTGCATAAGCTGATATCATACAAACTTTAACTTCTGGAAATTTTTCCTGAACAACACTCAATAGCTCAAATCCATTCATTCCAGGCATGTTAATATCGGAAAACACATAAATAATGTCGGGTGGTTTACCGACTTCTAATTTCTTAATTGCATCTGTTGCATTACTAGCAAATAAAAGTTCTATAACACCATATCGGATTTCTTTTCTGAAATATTGGCGGAATAAAGTTTCAACATCAGACTCGTCGTCAACAATAAGAATTTTTGGAGCAGGTTTATCAGTCATAATTAGTTACTTAATTTCGTTTAACACATTGAAAATACATTGAGTTTCCAATTTGTTTTTTTAATTAAATTTTGATTTTAAATCCAATCTAAATGTTCTAAAATTTGTGTGTAAAACACTTTGTTAATCAGAATCTCTACAGGGTTCCCTATACTTTCAAGACGTTGAGCGGTGTTTACTACATCTCCAATTACTGTAAAGTCTAATCTTTTTACTGATTCGGAACAGATATTTCCAGAAACCACTTCTTTGATTGTTAAACCAAATTTACATGAACTCAAATCCATCTAAATCTTGTTTTTCATCAATTACTTTTATTTTTAAAAGAATACTTTAAGCCATTATTAAAAGCTATTATTAACTTTTATTCGAGAATGCTTTTTCAATATATAGACAGAAACAAATACTAACAACTAATCAGGGCGTATTTTGGACTTTAAAACGGTTAAACATTATTAATATTTATCATAAAAAAAATGCAATTAATTGAGGTGGAAGTTATTCTTTCAAATTAAAAATGAATCTTGATTTTAGAAAATCGGATTTTCTCCTTACTAAAATTGCCTATTATTAGACTTTAAATTAAATCGGTTTCTTATGTCCAAAACAATACTAGTCTGCAACGACGATGGCTTTTTTTCCTATGGTATTCAACAATTAGCAATGGTTGCTTCAGAGTTTGGAAAGGTTATTGTAATTGCTCCTGATAGACAACAAAGCGCTGTAGGTCATGCTATAACAATACAAACACCACTTCGTGCAAATAAAGTGAAAATGCCAAATGGGATGGATGCTATTGCTGTAACAGGAACTCCTGCAGATTGTATCAAATTGGCTCATGATAAATTATTAGATGGTGAAAAACCCGATTTAGTTTTAAGTGGTATAAATCATGGTTCAAATGCTGGAATTAATATGTTGTATTCAGGAACCGTTAGTGCGGCAACAGAAGCTGCTATTTTAGGCTATCCTGCAATTGCTGTCAGTTGTACTTCTTTCGATGAGAAACCTGATATGTCAGGTTGTGAGGAAACAACTCGTCGTTTGATTAAGCTTGTTTTAGAAGAAGGTTTGCCACCTTATATGATTTTAAATGCAAATATTCCAAAAGGTCCATTTACTGATATTAAGTGGACAAAAATGGCACGAAGCCGCTATATTGAAGAATATGATGGAAGAGTTGACCCTTATAACAGACCTTATTATTGGATGACCGGCAAATTTGAAATATTAGAAGAAGGTGAAGATTTAGATGTTCATGTCATAAATAAGGGATTTGCTTCTGTAACTCCTGTGCAGTATGATCTTACAGATTATAGTTATTTGAAAAAGCGTTTGGGGATTTAAATGAGTCTTATTGCAAAAATGTACTTGATACTTTCTCGTTAATGTAAAACGGGAATCTATTATTGAGTCGACTTCGATGAGTCGTTTTCAGCAAAATAATCGGTGAATTCGCACGATTTGGAAGGGCGCAAACCGACATTATCGACTTTTTACATTGGGCTCATTATAAAAAAAATAACTTCTAAGTCATTTATAATCAATAATATAAATTCTTTTAAAAATCATTGGTGTTACTCGGTTGAAATATCCTTTTAACAAATTTGGGATAAATGAGTCATAGACTCTAATTTGCTATTTTAGTACTAGTCTTAAGTCTCGCTATAAATAATTACACTTATTAATTTAGAAATGTAATTTCTGGTTTTTGGCTTGTGCCTCGGAGTTGGATTTTGGTTCTGTTACCAATTTTTTTCCCATTTGCATATCCACTCATTGTAGCAAAAAGTTGTGCTAACTGCGCTGATTCATTGGTTTTAAATTTCACATCAACGAAAGACGGATTTTTAAATGTATATGGTTGATTTGCTTTGCTTCTTGTAGCATTGATTTCTGAATTAAGCTTTAATACATCTCCATCCAAATAAAAATGCTGAACATCAATTGCTAAGTCATTAACATTCATTTTGATTGAAACAGAATCTAATTTGGTTGATTTGGGGCTTGAGCCATAAACAAAATATAATGGAGCTAAGTTTCCTGGCCATTTAGAAGGCGGTTGCCAAACAAAATTTGAACTACTTAGGTTAAAAACTAATTCTTCCAATGTGTTTTTTTCGAAATGAACAGAGGATTTTAAGTCGATATTTTCAGCAGTAAACCAGGAATTTTCTAAACCAAAAATTGGAAATTCGAAAGGTAATTTACCTGAAAAGTTGAGATTGGCTTTCAATGTGTTCGGTTTGGTCAACAATCCGTTGACTGGATAAATTATGGAAGCCTTTGCAGAAGCATCGGTAAAAGTGGGTGTTGTACCAGTTAATGAAACATCAAAAACTGGTAAACCTCCAAGAAAAACTACAGAAAAATGGAGTTTTTCTAAAAAAGGAACTGAGATTTCTCGTGCATCGGTTCCAATATTACTTTGCCACGCATAAATACTTGTTAATTCAACATCTATATTTAGAGCTCTTTGAGGTAAACGATTAGATTGAGCAGCTTGAAGCGCTGAAAATAATGCTCCTCTTGTACGAATTGATGCAAATGCAGCTAATGGAATCGATTTTTTTCCAGTTTTAAGAACGGGTTCATCGGCTCGAAACTCTAAAAAATCATTTGTGTCACTTAGTAGTTTTTTAGGATTGAATAGAAGTGTAAAAATGATTGTTCTAGAATAATGAAGTTCTATTCGATTAAACTGAATCGATTTTTCAGCATTAATAGGAAAGCTAGGTTTATTCAGAATTGTTTGCCCAAATAAAAATGAAACATGAACAGATTCAACATATCCTTTATTCTCGGGGCTTGTTGAAAGCTTAGTTATTTGTTCTTCAATTACAGTTTCAAGTTTTGTAATTCTCCAATATCCAAAAACGGAAATCAAAAGAACAAAACTAAAAATCCCTAAGAGTAATTTCTTCATAAAAGTAGGGTTAAGCTTTTTGAGCTAAAGCGTAAATACCGGTTCCTTTTTCATTTTTAGTAAACATGTCTATGTTCATTAAAATTAAACCAGGAAGTAGAGTTATAGCGTAATAAAACGGTAAAAGTAATACTAAGAACTTACTAAAAGTTAGCCACATCATCGGATATTTAATGAGCATTACCCAAGCTGCATGTCCTGCAGTTCCATAAGAATAATGCACTTTTACAGGATTTAAGCCAGCTAATTTTAGTTTTGTACTAATATCTTCTTTAGAATAACCTGCTCTTGCATGTTCACCAACGAATGATTCATCGCCATCAGCGTCGTCTTCTGCGTAATGAGAAGGAGAGTGCATCAAGAAATAACCTTTGCTTTTTAAGCGATTGGCACAATTTCGAATAACTTTAATATCATCTTCAATGTGTTCTAAAACATCAACGCAAAGAGCAAAATCGAATTCGGGTTCAGTTTCATTCATTTCAAGCAAATCAACGGTTTGGAATTGAATTTTGTTTGTAGTTACCTCTTTTTCAAAAAAATAACTGCAATCGGCTAAATAATCGTCTTTTACATCAACTGCTAAAATGGAGGCATTAGGAAATGTTTTGAGTAAAAATCGGTCGTATTGACCAAATCCATTTCCTGCATCAAGAATTTTTAGCGAATTTTTTTTTGAAAATTCAGAACCAAGTGATCTTACAACAGATCTAACATGCCAACTTCGTAGAAAAAACAAATCTAATAACGAATAAAAAATGGAACGCAAAAAACGTGATTTTTTTATAAATGCGGCAAATCGGTCTTTTACCGGATCGTATGCAATTGTACTCATGTTTTAAATAATCTCCTTGATGTCAGCTTTTTTTACGCCGCTTTGTTTAATTATTAGTTCACCTATCAAGCCAACTGAAAAAAATTGAACTCCTAAGACCATCATTAAAACCCCGAAAATTAATAGAGGTCGATTAGATAAATATTGATCAAGAAAAATTCTTCCATAAGTTAAATAGGTAATAATTCCAGTTCCCGATAAAAGTGAAATTGTTCCAATTGTCCCAAAAAAGTGCATGGGTCTTTGAAGATATCGTTGAACAAAAAGTAAACTAACTAAATCAAGAAAACCTTTAACAAACCGAGAAAAGCCAAATTTGGAGTAGCCATATTTTCTTGGGTGATGTTGAACTGCTTTTTCTCCAATTTTTCGGAAGCCTTCATCTTGTGCTAAGAGTGGAATATATCGGTGAAGTTCACCATATAAATTAATATTCTGAATTACTTCGGCTTTATACGCTTTCAAACCACAATTAAAATCGTGTAGTGCAATTCCTGTAGATTTCGAAGTTACAAAATTGAAAAAACGGGAAGGAAGAGTTTTTGAAATTGGATCATAACGTTTTTGTTTCCAACCACTTACTAAATCATAGCCATCTTTTAACATTTGAATCATGGGAGGTAATTCAGCAGGATCGTCTTGCAAATCTGCATCCATAGTACAAATGTATTCACCTTTAACAATATCAAATCCGGCTTGAAGTGCAGCAGATTTTCCATAATTCCGGCGTAATTTAATTCCTCTAACAAAAGAGAATGATTTTTTTAAATTTTCAATCACATTCCAAGATTCATCTGTTGAGCCATCATCAACATAAATAATTTCAAAAGCGTAATTTGCAGCTAGCAAGTTCGCTTCAATAAGTTGTGTTAATTCAGGAAGTGATTCTGCTTCATTTAAAAGCGGAACTACAACGCTAACGTGAATAGGATTAAGCTGATTAAGTGAGTTGTCCAAAATAATTTGCTTTGAAGTAATAAGAGCCTAATTTAGTCAAAAAATTAGCATTGGCATAGTTTAAAACTATGGCAATGCTTCATTTTTTAGTACCTTAAGATTTGTTTCAGCCTATAAACTATTTAAGTTCAAATGAAGAAATTATATTACAGTATTGGTGAGGTGTGCGAGTTATGCAATGTGGAACATCACCATATTCGATATTGGGAAACTAAGATTCCAGCTTTAAAACCACATAAAAACAGAGCCGGAAATAGGGTATTTACAGAAACCGAACTTCAATTAGTTGCTCAGTTAAAAGAGCTTATTTTGGATAAAGGTTTTAGTATTGATGGTGCAAAAAAAGAATTGCAGCGCCAGAAAAGTGGAGATCAGGTAGAAGTAAGTCTTCAAACTGATTTGAAAACGGATTTAATGGAAATCAAACTATTTTTAGAACAACTTCGGGAAAAACTATGAGTTTAATCGGTAAAATTGGTCATTTTAATTTATTCAGCATAGATACAGGCGATTTTAGTCTTGATGGAGGCGCTATGTTTGGCGTTGTTCCAAAAACACTATGGAGTAAAAAAATACCAGCCGATGATAAAAACCGAATCCGCATGACGATGCGTTGTTTACTCATTCAATCCGAAAAAACGAAACGTAATTATTTAGTTGATACTGGACTTGGTTACAAATACGACGAAAAGTTCAAGAAAATTTATGAAGTTGATGATGAGGGAAAAGACCTTTTAACATCATTAAAAAATATTGGTTTACAAGCCGACGATGTTACTGATGTTATATTTACACATTTACATTTTGATCATGGTGGTGGTGCAGTTCTCAAAAATGATTTGGGTGAATTGGAAATGCAATTCAAAAATGCAACTCATTGGATTACACCTGAACATTGGAAAGCTGCTACCGAACCTAATGCTCGTGAAAAAGCAAGTTTCTTACCGGAAAACATGAATCCGCTAAAAGAAACTGAGTTATTGAAGTTTTGTAACGAAGGCTTTGAATTTGAACCCGGATTAGATGTTATTGTGATGAACGGACATACTTTGGGGCAACAATTACCTCGAATTTCCGACGGAGAAAAAACACTAGTTTATGCAGCTGATTTAATTCCATCTTCAGCGCATATTCCTTTAGCTTGGATTATGGGTTACGATATGTTTCCATTGCAAACTTTAACAGAAAAAGAAGTTTTTCTGCAAAATGCTGTTGATGGGAATTGGACTCTTTTCTTGGAACATGATTTAGAAAATATGCTTATTAAAGTAGATTTTAATGGAAAGCATTATTCTGCAAGAGCAGTTTCTGAAATTTAATAAAAACCTGAGTTCGGACTAAGAAAGGGCATCCTAAAGCCCAATCCAGAATCTCGACAAAATGAAAATTGATTTTTGAACACAAATTTAGACTAAAAACGGTAATTCCGTGCTCTGACAAAGGATCTTGTAGCAGAGAATGATTGTGAACAAAATATTATATGTTTCGAATTTGATCTTGATATGATTTTTAATCAAAATTCAACAGTCGGCAAAAGTGGTAAACTTTACTAAAGTTTCAAGTCCGAATTTGAGTTAAAATCTTTTTGAATTGAAAAATATAACTGCAAAAATCGGTGAATTATAACGATTGAATATTTGCAAATTGTACGCATAAAATTTCAAAAAAAGGAAACTTTCAAAACACTAAATCTTGTTCAATATATCTTTGAAATTACGGCTCATACTTAATTTTGCACCGTTTTTCATTATCACAATGTAATCACCGTGATAATATGACTGGAACTCCTGCACTTTTTTAACATTAACTAAGGTCGTGCGGTGAATTCTATAAAATAATTCGGGGTCTAATTGGGAGATTAAATTTGTTAGAGTTTCTCGAATTAACTGACTTTTGCCGTTAAAATAGATTTTTAGGTAGTTCCCCGCAGTTTCTATATAATCGATTTCTTCGGTTTCAATAAAGAAAATCTTGTCGTTCTTTTTTACAGAAATACGTTTTAAATAACTTTTATTCTTCTCATTTAACTGATTAATTAAATCTGTAACTCGGTTGATTAATGATTCCGGTTTTTTATTCTTAATGGCTGTTTTTGCACGTTTTAGAGAAAATAAAACTCGTTTTTCATCGAATGGTTTTATGAGATAATCAGTTGTTAAAATTCCTGGCGTGTCATGTTCAAATTGCTCCATTTTGGAAATTACAATTACGGCAGGAATATCGTAAGCGTCAACCTCTTCCGTGATTTCTGGATCTCCAAAAGAACTCATCTTAAAATCGATGATTAAAAGATCCGGTTTTTCTAATCGAATTGCTTTGATAGCATCTTTGCAAGTAGTACTTGTTTTTTTGATTACGAATTCTGCGTCTTTATCAACAAATTGTTTAATTGAATTGATTTGGGTTTCATCAGAATCTACAATGTGGCAGGTAAAAGTTTGCATGTAGGCCAAAGTTTGAATGAAGGTCAAGAATTTATGGTGGCCTACTACGGCGATGAAAAGGATTTTGTTGTAGTTGAATAGCTATTTTATTGCAACGAAATTAAATTCCATGTTATTCGCGATAAATTTTTTCTGCTTCGAAACTAACGGACTCAAGCTGCTCAAAAACGTTTGGTTTGGTTATTTTTATTGAGCAACGATATAAAAAAGCTTGATTTGAAAATGATTCAAGAATTTGAAAAGCAAGATGTTCTATTAATAAATAATGTTTTTGCTTTGAAATGGTTTTAATAATGGTTGCTATTTCAGTGTAATCGATAGTCTGAGATAAGTCATCAGATTTCATTGCAAGTTCAACATCAACCCATAAAATAAGATCGATTGTTAGCGTTTGAAGCCGTTTTTTTTCCCAATCATGAACACCAATTGAAACAGGAATTTTAAAAGAGTTTAGTTTTATTTTTTGCAACATAAAGTTGTTCAAATTGAAATTTTCAAAGTTCAACTGATGCGTGAGAACTAGGTTTTATGGAATCAAGGCGAGCTAATAAATCTGATAAATCAGTGAAAACTTCGTAAATAGAAGTGTTTTCTTCACGAACAAATCCATTCAGTATCATATCATCAATAAGTTTTAAAAGCGCATCATAACATCCATTTTGATTGAAAATAAATATGGGTTTAGAATGAATGCCTAGTTGATACCAAGTAATGACTTCAAATAATTCTTCAAGGGTTCCAAAGCCGCCTGGAAGAGCAAGAAAAGCGTCAGCACGTTGCATCATTAGTGCTTTTCTCTCGTGCATAGTTTCTGTTTCAATAAGTTCCGTTAAATGGAAATGGGCCACTTCTCTTTTTTTCAAAACGGTTGGAATTACTCCAGAAACGGGGGCTCCATTTTGAAGAAAACCTTCGGCAACAGCTCCCATCACGCCAATTGATGCGCCACCATAAACCAAACCAAATTGATGTTCAGCGCACCATTTTCCAATTAAAAAAGCTTGATTAGCATATTCTGGAGATTTACCGGGAGCTGATCCGCAAAAAATAGTAATCCAACGTGATGGTTTAGTTTTCATAATAATTGGCTTTAATAATTCTTAGAATCTGAAATGGGTTATTGAATTTATAATTCGTTTTAATAATCAGAAACTTAAAAATACGGCGAAAGAGGTTATCGGATGGGTTCAATTTTGGGGAATTTAGATGAATTTCCTCATTTAATATGTTGAACTTGTTTTTTTACTAACCAGATTTTGGAATAAGGATTATTACAATAATTTTAATGAAAACCCAGAGTATACAATGGAGAATCTCATTTGGATTGGTCTTTCAATCTCGAATTTAACCCAAAATTAGACAGAGATTCTTTCCGAACGCATTCGGAACAGAATGACGAGATTTATTTTTACCTGTTTTTAAATTTATTTCTTATCGCGAACTCAAGTTATTAGTAATACAGTCAAAAGCTTTTAAAGTTAAAATTGTTTTTATCTTGAAAATAATATCTTTGTCTAAATCATTAGTAGTCAATTGATTAAGTGTTTCGAAATACTTTTAAATGATAAGTTTTGAACAAAAAAAAGGCACTGATTTTTAAATCAGTGCCAAAGTATTCTTTTCAAATAGTGCTATTTCTATTAATCTAAATCAGAATTAATATAAAATTCGTGTTTTGATGGTGTATTTAACATGTCTCATTTTTGATAAAACCGCTTCAGAATTGTGTTTATCAATATCGAGAACTACATAACCAATTTGTTCATTCGTTTTCAAATACTGACCTAAAATATTGATGTCCAAATCGGAAAGAATCCGGTTTATTTCAGACATAATACCAGGCATATTTTTGTGAATGTGAAGAATACGGTGAGTTCCGCCTTGTACAGGTAAACTTAAAGAAGGAACGGTATGTGAACCATTTGTAGATCCGTTATCAACAAGACTGATTAATTTTTGAGCTACTTCTATACCAATATTATATTGAGCTTCAATAGTTGAGCCTCCAATATGAGGTGTAAGAATCACATTGTAATTTCCTTGAAGAGGAGATGTAAATTTAGTTCCTTTTGATTCTGGTTCTTCAGGAAATACATCAACAGCTGCGCCAGATACTTGACCTGAATCTAAAGCTTGAACTAAAGCATCAATATCAACAACTGTACCTCTAGAAAGATTGATGAAAATGGCTCCATGTTTCATTTTTGCAAATTGTTCAGCGCGCATCATGTTTTGAGTACTTGGTGTTTCTGGAACATGAAGTGTAACAACATCAGACTTTTCTAATAATTCGTCTAATTTTGCACAATGAATAGCATTTCCAAGAGGCAATTTAGGTTCAATATCATAAAACATCACTTTAAACCCCATTGATTCTGCTAAGACAGAAACTTGAGATCCGATATGTCCATAACCTACAATTCCTAAAACTTTACCACGAGCTTCGTAAGAATCTTTGGCATCTTTTTGCCATTCTCCTTTGTGAGCCCCAATGTTTTTGGAAGGGATTCTGCGTAAAAGCATAATAGATTCTGCAATTACAAGTTCTGCAACAGATCGAGTATTTGAGTAAGGTGAATTGAAAACGGTAACACCTTTTGTAGTAGCATATTCAAGATCAACTTGATTGGTTCCTATACAAAAACAGCCAATCGATATTAATTTTGTCGCTTTGTCTAGAACTTTTTTTGTGATATATGTTTTTGAACGAATACCAATAATGTGGTAATCTCCAATTACATCAAGTAGTTGTTCTTCAGTTAATGCATTCTTATTAGTATCAATTGAGAAAAATTCGCTGTTATTTAATTCCTTAACCGCTGAAGGATGAATACCTTCTAATAATAATATTTTGATTTGATCTTTTGGAAAAGAAAGAGATGTGTCTTGTTCACTCATGGTTGTTAAAAATCGTGATTAGAATAGATTCGAAATTTAGGGAATATCGGTTTAAGAAATATGAATTTTGCTTTAAGGCTAAGGATTTCGCACAGAAAAGGGTTTATTTTAATTTAAAATGAGTTTTTAAGTCAAGTTTTTCAAAAAAACTGATATTGCTATCATTAAAAGGGTTTCCAATAGTGCTAATTTATTGAATCTAAAATCAACTAAGTTTTTAGTTGATTTTATTCCAGTTTCATATTAAACTTAAGATTATGAAAAATCAATTTGTACTTCTTTTGATGCTCGTTAGCAGTTTATCGTGTGCATCATTAAAATCGGTTAAAACTGCAGAAGAAAAACAGGCATTGCAGGTTTTTGAAGAATACACAAAAGCGTTTAATGATCGTGAAATTGCAAAAATGATTGGCTATTTCTCAGATGATTTCGCTTGGATAAGTATAAAACCAAAAGTTTTTGAAACATTAGTTAGAGGAAAAGCTCAATTAATTGATTCGTATGATAAATATTTTAAAACGTACCCAGATGTACGAACCAAAATTCTGCAATTACATTATGATGAGGGATTTATTTGGACAAGAGAACGTGTTGATTGGAAGATGGGGAAAGACAAGTATTCTGAGATAATAAATGCGGTCTATTTTTTAAAAGAAGGGAAAATTCAGAGATTGTGGTATTTTGAGCCACCAGATGCTGAAAAAAATGAGCCTTTAGAATGATCAAAGATGAATGAGTAATGAGAAATTGATTGCGCATAAATTTTTGTCCCTTGTAGAAAAGTTGTTGATTTTAATGATTGTTTGATTAAGTAACGGTTATTTAGCTGTGTTGTATATATTAAATAATATCAATGCTTTAATTGTATTTTTTTTATAAATTGATTTAAGTATTTAATTTCACTAGATAAAAACAATCTATGCTCTAAATTGGCATCATATAGTTCTGATAATATTAGTGTAAATGTTTATAAAATTAGACTGATGCCAAATTATTGTTTTTTAGTTCCCGAATTGAAAAGTCGAATAGAGGATAAAATTTTAAGAGAAAAATGGGCATTTAGAAAGAATCGGAAATCTTTTATGCTGATAATTCACAGAATTGATATTTTCATTCAAAATCAATTTCTATAATTTCTTATGCCTACAATTTTTACCCGAATTATAAATGGTGAAATTCCATGCTACAAAATTGCAGAAAATGAAACTTGTTTTGCGTTTTTAGATATCAATCCAGTTTCAAAAGGTCATACATTAGTTGTTCCAAAAGTAGAAACAGATTATCTATTTAATCTAAAAGATGAAGAATTATCTGAACTCATTGCATTTGCGAAACCAATTGCAAAAGCAATAGATAAAGCATTCGGAACAATTAGAACAGGAGTTATTGTTGAAGGAATGTTAGTACCACACGCTCATATTCACTTAATACCTATTTATTCAGATTCTCAAAAATTTTCTTTAGGTCAACCCAAGATTGATTTCACAAAAGAAGAAATGATTGAAATTGCATCGGCAATTAGAAATGAGTTAAGTAAATGAGAATATTTGTGTTAAATGGACCAAACTTAAACATGTTAGGAAAAAGAGACCCTACACAATATGGCTCACAAACCTGGGATGATATTGCAAATCTATTAATCAAATCGTTTCCTACTCATCAATTTGCATTTTTTCAAAGTAATCATGAAGGGGAAATTATTGAGCAATTACACGAATTAGTACATCAGCCTGAGGCGGAAGGTTTTATTGGGAATTTTGGCGGATTTACACACACTTCAGTAGCTATTCGAGATGCTTTAGACATGCTTACTATTCCAAAAATTGAAGTTCATTTATCAAATATTCATGCGCGCGAAGGATTTCGACACACTTCACTTACAGCCGGAGTTTGTAAAGGATTGATTTCAGGTTTTGGCGCACATAGTTATGTCTTAGCTGTTCATGCCCTAGAGTATCAAAAAAGAGAGAAAAAGGCATAATTTGGCTCGTCTTCGTCAATTAGCTAGCGATACTGTTTTATATGGAATCAGCACAGTAGTTTCAAGATTCTTGAACTACTTGTTGGTCCCTTTTTACACTGCTTATTTTGATCCTGCAGTTTACGGCGTTGTAGGTTTGATTTACGGAGCTATGATTTTCATGAATGTACTCGTTACATTTGGAATGGAATCAGCTTTTTTGAGATATGGAGCAGAAAAAGAATCGAGAAAACGAGTTTTTCAACAGATTCAATTATTAGTAACTGTTGTTAGTATTGTTTTAGCACTTCTCTTTTTATTTAGTGGAAATCTAATTAAACCCTTGTTATCTTTAGAATTAGATAGTTTTCATTTATACGAAATGATGCTAGGGATTTTAGTATTAGATGCCATTTCAACGGTTCCATTTGCTGATTTAAGACTTGAGCGAAAAGCAGTAGTCTTTATGGTTTTACGCATTAGCAATGTGCTCATAAATGTTGGATTGAATTTGTATTTTATTATTCAAAAGTCGTGGGGAATTGAAGCGGTTTTGATTAGTAATTTAGTCGCATCAGCGGTAACAACTTTTGCTGCTTTAATAATCACATTTAAAGGGATTTCGTTTTCATTTGATACTGAATTTATCAAAAAAACAGTACGATTTGGCTTGCCTTATATACCTGCCGGAATTGGATATGGAATTAACGAAGTGCTTGATCGATTTTTAATCAATGCTATGGATCCCAGTGATATAGAGCGACTTTACGGAGCTGGAATTTCCGCTGAATCACTTACTGGGATTTATAATGCATCGTATAAATTGGGCATTTTTATGATGTTGTTTATTCAGATGTTTAGAATGGCTTGGCAACCATTTTATATGAGTCATCACAAAGAGAATCAAGCTAAAAAAGTGTTTTCTCAGAGTTTTTCTTTAATCAGTATGATTTCTGGAATCTTAGTTTTGTTCATAGGTTTATTTAGAGCAGAAATTGCAGCTATTCCAATTCCTTATTTACATTCTACACTTATTGATTCCCGTTATTGGTCTGGATTAAGTATTGTCCCGTTTTTGTTAATTGCGTATTGGTTTCAATTATGGTACACACATTTTACAGCCGGAATTGTTTTGTCAGAAAAAACTGCAATTTTGCCAAAAGCAACAATTTTAGGCGCTGTAATTACATTAATTGCAAATGTTGTTTTATTACCAATTTGGGGATTAAATGGAGCGGCAATTGCTACTTTATTGAGTTATATGAGCATGGCGCTCTACATGTTGTATCAAACTGAAAAAGCGTATCCGATTAATTATCCATGGATTACGGCTTTATTTCAAATTCTAGGAGTTGGATTAATATTAATTAATTCAGTATTTGTTTTTATTGAACTTAGTTTAGTTTCTTCAGTAGTTATTGGAATAACTTGTATTGCTTTCCCTATGATTTCATTTATTCAGCAGAACAAAAAATGAGAGCCTGATTTGAGAACAAGAGTTTTTTGGTTATGGTTCATGATTAGTAGTTTTTCAAAGAATCATCGTTGAAATATGTTTAGTTATAATCTTAATACAAACTTCATTTAAGAGCTTAATTCAACTTTTTGGTGACTTTCCAAAAGCCTCTTAAATCGTTCATTTTAAAGTTAATGGCTTTATCGTTTGGATAAAGTTCCGCAAGTTTTTCAGAAACATCACTCGAAATTTCATCAGAATTTCCATGACATTGAAGGCAAGTTGACATCCCTAATAGAATTGGTTTATAAAAAATGTATTGGTTTGCTTTTGAGTAGGTTATCGTTTTTAATTTAAGTCCTTCGCTTTTTGCTTTTTTCCACTCTTTCCAGACTTTTTTATCATAAGAATCAATAAGCTGATTTTTTGGATTTCGAGCTAAAGCAGCTTTTCTTTCAATTGTATAAAGCGATTTTTCCTGAATCATTTCGTTTGAAAGAGAAGCTGCATTTTCATTACAAAAAGAAACCGCAAATTGTGCTCCCTCATTTGAAAGGGCTTTATTCAAATTTGTAATTAAGAGTTTTTGGGTTGCTGTGGTCAGACTATCTGCAAAAGATGTAAATTGTTTTTTTTGAGTTTCGTTTTCTGTATTTGAACAGGTATATAAAAGGAGTAAACTAAATGAAAGCAAAAAAAAGTTGGGAAAATGGGATTTTGTAATATTGCTGGAAAACATGTGCTATAATTTTTTTAAAGAAAATTGAAAAGTAGTAAACGAGTTTAATTCTGATGTAATTGAAATAGAACCCTTCGCTGATTCAACTAATTTTTTTACGGTAGCAAGACCAATTCCAGAACCCTTTTTATTAAATCTGTTCTTTGTTTCTAGGGTTTTGAAAAGTTCAAATATGGTTTCAAATTTTGATTCTGGAATTCCTGGGCCGTTATCAGTAATGGAGAAATGGTAAAATTCTGCATCTTCCCTAAACTTAATAGCTAACTCAATGTTTTCTTTATTGTTATAATTAATTGAATTTGAAATTAAATTTAGAACAATTTGCTCGAATACTGATTTATTCACACTAATTAAACTGTCTTCGCTAGGTAATGAAAGATGGACATTCTCATTTGGTAAAAGATTGAGAATTTCTGAAATCGATTTATGTAGAGAAATCGTTTGAATGAAGTCGGAATAGTTCGATTCAGATAAATAGTATTTTAAAATCCCATCAATAAGATGACTCAATTTTAAAGAAGTGTCATGAATGAAGTTCATACTTATGGCAAACTTTTCATCATTTAGTTCAGCATATTTATCATGAACCATTGAGGACAAGGCAACAATTCCAGATAAGGGAGACTTTAAATCATGTGATACGACTTTGGCAAATGTTCTGAGTTCATTATTGGCAATTTGGAGTTTTTGACTTGCTTCTTCAGCTCTTCGTTTTTCAATCAATAATTCCTTTTCATAACTTTTTCGTTGTCTGATATCAAAAATAGTTGCTCTGAAAATTTTAATTGGAATTTCATGTGAGGTTTCTGCAAGAACTGCATTAATCAAAACTGGAATTTTTTCGCCGGATTTGGTTTTTATATCAAGTTGAATTTCTTTTGCTCCACCTTGAATAAATAATAAGGGTGCGAAATGGGTTTCGTAATAAATTTTGCCAGGAACCGTGAGTAAATCCCAGAATTTAATTTTATTAATAACATCTTCATGTTTATAGTCAAGCCAATTTAAACATGATTCATTTATACGAACAATTTCACCCGTAGTAAGCCAAGTTATATAACCACATTGAGCATTGTTGTAAAGCTCATCAAAAGATTCGATAAAATGTGATTGTTGATTTTCTTCAATCATTATTAAGAAATTGGCGTTTTATTTAGGAAAACAAGAAAATTTTCATTGCTTCAATTGTTTTTTCAGGGTGACTAAGATGTGGACAGTGTCCTACTGTGTCAATTAATTTAAATTGAGCATTTGTAATTTGTTCAGAAATATAGTTTCCAACATAGACCGGTGCAATTGAATCTATTTCAGATTGAATGATTAAACTTTTCGTTTTTACATATTTCAAATCATCGCGATTGTCACTCAAAAAAGTAACGCTGCCAAAATGTTTGGCAATAGCAGGTTCTGTTCTGCAAAAGCTGTTTTTAAGTTCTTCTGTAAGTTCTGGGCGATCAGGATTGTTCATAATTACAGGAGTTATAAAACTTGACCATCCTAAATAATTCGAATCCATAGAATCTAATAATTCATGAATATCTGATTCTGAAAACCCACCTTCATAAGATTCTTTATTAATGTAGCAAGGAGAAGGACCAATCATGATTAATTCAGAAATCAAATCGGGTCGTTTTTTTGCAAATAAAACGCCAATCATCGAACTCACAGAATGCCCAACGAAAACTATTGAAGACCAATTTTGAGATTCACAAAGTTCAATAATATCATCGGCATACGCGTCTAAAGTAGAATATTTATCAAAATCATACGCTGTGGTATCTGAGTTACCAGAACCTACTAAATCAAGCAAGACTACTTTATGAGTATCAAAAAAAGATGGTGCAATTAATCGCCACATTGATTTACTACATCCATAACCATGAGAGAAAATCATGACTTTTGAGCCAAAACCATGTAAAGAAACGTTATTTTTTTTTAGAAGAGAAACGGTCATAGAAATTTTTAAAAATAGATTATCAAGAATTTAATATATCGTAATCTGATTTGTAGAACTCAGATTTTATAAAGTTATATATTGATGAAAATTTTGAAACTACTTTTTTAAATACACACAAGTAATCTAATCAATAAATCAGAGCTAACAATTGAACATTAAATTAAGATAATAAAAACAAAAACGGCTAAGTAAATCGGTGAACGATAGGAACTAAACGATAATATGAATGAGATAAAATGCACTATAATCTTGAAAAAACTCATTTATTCTGAATGAATTAGCCGTCTTTTTGTTACTGCAATTCCCATCCAATTTCCTTACATTTATAGGCTTTAAATTAATTAATTCAACACATTCTTAGCATGATTACTGCGGATACTATTTTTGATCCTGTTATCGGACTTGAAGTCCATGCTCAATTACTTACTGAAAGTAAAGCGTTTACACCTGTCTCAAATGAATTTGGGTCTTTACCCAATACGAATATTTCTCCACTTTGCCTTGGTCATCCTGGAACCTTACCTGTTGTTAATGAGAATTTAGTCCGTTTTATCATTAAAATGGGATTGGCAACAAATTGTAAGATTGCAGATAAATCCATATTTGCTAGAAAAAATTATTTCTATCCTGATTTACCGAAAGGGTATCAAATTTCGCAATATGAAACGCCAATTTGTTACGGCGGTTATATTGATATTGAATTAGAAGACGGCTCAACTAAGCGCATTGGAATTACAAGAATTCACATGGAAGAAGATGCTGGGAAATCAATTCATGATCAAGATCCTTATAATACATTAGTAGATTTAAACCGCGCAGGAACGCCTTTAATTGAAATCGTTTCTGAACCAGATATCAGAAATGCAGCTGAAGCTTACGCTTATTTAGTTAAGATTAAACAAATTGTTCAGTATTTGGAAGTCTGCGATGGCAACATGGAAGAAGGTTCTTTACGTTGTGACGCAAACGTTTCCATTCGTCCAAGAGGACAAGAAGAGTTTGGAACAAGACGTGAGTTGAAAAATATGAACTCATTCAGAAATGTTGAACGTGCAATTAATTACGAAATTCAAATTCAAGAGCAAGAGATAAAAGCTGGTAAAAAAATAATTCAGCAAACCATGCTTTGGGATTCAAATAAATTGGTCACAAGACCAATGCGTTCCAAAGAGCAAGCTCATGATTATAGATATTTTCCAGAACCTGATATTCCACCGATTATTGTAAGTAGTGAATTGTTGGAAGAAATTCGCGCTGAGTTACCAGAATTACCAGAAATTCGCAGAAATCGTTTCAAAATAGAAATGAATTTAAGCGATTTTGATGCTGATGTTTTAACAGAAACTCGCTATGTAGCAGACTATTTTGAATCTGTGTTGAAAACGCATAATGAACCAAAAGCAGTTGCAAATGTGATAACAACAGAAGTGCGAAGAATTTTAAATGAGCAATCTATTGATATCAGAGCATTTAAACTAGATTCAGTGCGTCTTGGAAAATTAATTGCGATGAAAGATAATTCAGAGATTTCATCATCAGCGATGCAGACTATATTTAATGAGTTATTAAACTCGGAAGAACAACCTGCTGAAATTGCTAAGCGATTAAATTTAATTCAAGTTTCTGATTCAGGATTCTTAGATCCAATTATTGATGAAGTGTTAGCTGCATTCCCAGATAAAGTTGAAGAATATAAATCTGGAAAACAAGGTTTGATGGGAATGTTCATCGGCCAGGTTATGAAAAAATCTCAAGGAAAAGCCAATCCTCAGCTTGTACGCGATCTTATGGAAAAACGCATGAATGCGTAATTTTCTAAAATTAATCTAAACCAATTTTTAATAATGAAGAAGAAATCCGATTTTAAGTCGGATTTTTTCTTGAAAAACCATTTTATGAAACGTTTCAATTCTTTGTTTTTGGTCGTTGTTATTCTTGTAGCAGCCTGCTCTTCAAAAAAAACTTATACACATCACATTAGTGGAAAAATTACAGTTGCCGATTCAGTTGATGCTTCAAAAGATTATTCAGGAATCGGATATTTGGTCATTAAAAGAGATTCAACTCAAAAAGCTGACACTGTTTTTTATGCTAAAACAGATAAAGATGGTAACTTTTCTGGTAAAACTGTAACGAGTTTTAAAGGATTATATCCTGTTTATATCACAAGAAATCAGAAAATTTTAGCTTCATCAAGTATCATTTTAACTGAAAGTGATTCAGTTAAAATTCGTGCTGAGTTACCTGCATATAATCAAACCGAAAAATTATTTTCAAGAGAATATGAAGCTAAAGGTGTTTTTGATCGCTTAAATAAAAACTTTTCACGAATTGCTCAATTTGTAAATGCGGGGAAAGTAACTCCCGATACATTGCCTATCATCTTAAAAAATTGGTCTGATATTTATTGGTCAGTTCATAAAAAGTATCCAGGAACAATAGCCGCTAATGAATCAGTAGTAGAAAGTCTTCGTTTGTTAACAGGAATTGACGATGAATATTTATTACAACGATATGATTCCCTTAAAACAGATCCTGATTTGCGAGTTGCAATGGCAAGAGCAGCTGGAGAGGCAGTTGCAAGAACTCAAGGTTTAGAAAAATCATTAGAATTTTTGAAAAAAAGACAGCAAGAAGCCCCGACAGAAGCACAAGCGTTACAAATAATCAGAAATCAAATTGAATTATTGGCTGATAGCAATGAATATGCACGAGCAAATGCAATGATTAAAGAGCATCAGCAATTATTTAATGCCATAAAAGGAGCAAAATCTTGGGCGACCTATTTCAAGAAAGAAACGGGTCGTTTAGCTCCAGGAAATCCGATGCCTGAATTTAAATTATCTGTTGGAAAAGATTCCTTATCAAATGAGTCGTTTAAGGGAAATGTTTTTGTTCTTGAGGTTGCAGGTTTAACATCTGAGACGTTCCAAAGTCAATTTGTAGAGTTAAATTCAATTGTACCTCTTTATAAACAGAAGAATGTAACATGGTTGACTATTCCATTAGATCCACAAGCAACAATAGATGCTTTTGTTGAAACGCGTAACCCGAATTGGAAATTTGCGAATGCACATAATTTTGAACAATACCGATTAATGGATTCTCTTAATATTATTCAAATTCCAACACGTTTCTTAGTGGATAAAAATGGTAATATTATTAGAAAATATAAGCCAAGTGAAATTAATTGGTTATTGAATGATATTCTAAAAGCGGTTCGCACAGAAGAAGACGAAAACTCCTGAAAAAAATTACCTTAACGGATACAAATCGTTACCTTTTCTAAAGAAGGATAAAACCGATATAATTAGAAATAACATCACCAAAAATTGAATCTCATGAGAACATATTTTATAGCTGGAAACTGGAAAATGAACCTTGGCCCAAAAGCAGGTTCCGCATTAGCAAAAGCAATTAAAGAAGCAAATACATCATCAAAAGTTGAAATCGTTGTTTGCCCACCGGTTTTAACTGCAACTGCAGTTGTAAATGAATTAAATGGCTCAAAAATTGGCGTTGGTGTTCAGAACATGTACACCGAAACAAGTGGTGCTTATACTGGAGAAATCAGTGCTGAAATGATTCTTGAATCAGGTTGTCAATACGTTATTTTAGGTCACTCAGAAAGAAGAGAATATTTTAAAGAATCTGATGAGTTTATCAATAAAAAAACAAAAAAAGCATTAGCAGCAGGCTTAACTCCAATTCCATGTGTTGGCGAAGTATTAGCAGAACGTAAATCAGGTAAACATGTTGAGATCGTTAGCAATCAAGTAAACGCTTTGATTGAAGGCATTTCTGCTGATGATATTAAAAAAACAGTAATTGCATACGAACCGGTATGGGCAATTGGAACGGGCGAAACTGCAAGTCCAGAACAAGCGCAAGAAATGCATGCTGTAATTAGAGGAATCTTAGAAACCGCTTATGGAACCGAAACAGCTCAGGCTGTGAGAATTCTTTATGGCGGAAGTATGAAACCTGAAAATGCAGAAGAATTATTGGCAAAACCAGATGTTGATGGTGGCTTAATTGGCGGTGCTAGTTTAAAAGCAGATACATTTTTAGCAATAGTAAACGCAGCTGAAAAACTTTCCTGATTATGTTCGGGTATCGATTTTTAGTATTGGGAAGTGGTGGTAGAGAACATGCAATAGCATGGGCTTTATCCAAATCTTCGAAAACCATGCAAGTGATTTCTGCACCAGGAAATCCTGGAACAGAGGAATGCGGAATCAATGTGCCCGTAGATTTATCTGATTCTAAATCAGTAATCGCATTGGCAAGAGATTTCGAAGTAGACGTTGTTGTTGTTGGTCCAGAACAACCTTTAGTTGATGGTTTGGCTGATGATTTAAGAAGTCTTGGAATTGCGGTATTCGGTCCTGATAAATTCGGAGCGCAACTAGAAGGCAGTAAAGAGTTCGCTAAAAATTTGATGAAAGAATTTGGCGTTCCAACTGCAGATTATGCAACTTTCGATTTTTCTGATAGAAAAGGAATTGAAACGTACATTAAAGAATCAGCTCAAACTCCAATTGTTATAAAAGCTGATGGTTTAGCTGCGGGAAAAGGTGTATTTATTTGTGCAACAAAAGAAGAAGCCTTAGAACGTTTGGATTATATTGCAGCTGATAGTTTACTTTCAAAAGCCGCTGGAAAATTGGTGATTGAAGAGTTTATGGATGGTGAAGAAGTTTCCGTATTTGCCATTTGTGATGGTAATGAATACGTCTTATTATCTGCTGCTCAAGATCATAAACGAATAGGAGATGGCGACACTGGATTAAATACCGGTGGAATGGGAGCTTACACACCTGCACCTATCGCTGATGATTCAGTTTTGAAAAAAGTAGAAGAAACGATTGTGAAACCTATGATTAATGGACTCAAAGCAAAAGGACATCCGTATGTTGGCGTTCTTTATTGTGGTCTAATGATTAAAGGTGAATCTGTTCGTGTAGTTGAGTTTAACTGTCGTTTTGGTGACCCTGAATGTCAAGTTATTCTTCCTCAATTAGAATCTGATTTTGCAGAATTGGTAATTCATGCTGCCCATGGAACATTGAATAAATATACGCTTCGAATTAAGAATGGATTTCATTGTTCTGTTGTTTTGGCTTCTCAAGGTTATCCAGAAAGCTACGAAAAGGGTAAACAGATTTCAGGACTAGAATCAATTACTGGTGAAAACAGCTTAGTATTTCATTCAGGAACTAAAAAAATGAATGATTCGATTTACACAAATGGTGGTCGTGTTCTGAATGTTGTTGGTTTTGGAAGAACCTTAGAGCAAGCTATTAATCAAGCTTATAAACTTGTTAATAAAGTTCAATTTGACGGCGCGTATTTCAGATCTGATATAGGAAATAAAGGATTGAAGTCACGTTAAATCAACATTCACATAGAAAGCACGGTATCATAATTAACATGATAAAAATCATTTTGGTGGTTCTTGTGCTTTCTATGGAATCGAAAATAAGTGCTCAGACTGCTTTTAGTGATCAAGAAAAAGGGGATAAGCGTATTGAAGTTGCAAGTAATGGAACAATTTATGTGTTCAATCTTTCAACTTCAGTTTTAAGTCGTTATAGTGAGAATGGAGAATTAAAATATTCGATTGGTGGACAAGGGTTTAGTGACGATAGGTTTGATCGTCCAAAATCATTTCATTTAAGTGCAGGACTCACTTTATTGGTTTGTGATACAGGAAATAAAAGAGTAGTAATTTATGATAGAAATCTTCAAAAAATAGGGGAGATTAATCAGGAGTCTTCTCCAAAATTAGAGAATTGGAGTCCTGAATTTGTTGTGATGAATAATGTGGGGCAAATTTGGGTTTGTGATTCAGAAAATCAACGAATAATTCAATTTGATGAAAATGGTTATCTGCGTTTTGAAGTTTTTTTACCTGAAGAAATTGATGTTAATTCAATAGATAATTTTCTTTTATCTCAAAACTATTTGTGGTTAATTGATGAAAGTAAACATATCTCTTATCGGTTTAGTAACTTAGGTAAGTATCAGTTATTTATGGCATTACCTAAAGACGTGAAACGAGTAAAGTCTATCAATCGCATGATTATGGGAATTCAAGGACATGAACTGGTACAAATTGCCGAAAACGGTACGATCGTTTCAACTATGAAAGGAATAGATTTTCAAAAAGCTGAAAAAAAAATAACAGGCTGGAGTTTGATGAGTAAATCATTACTGATTGGCACACAGTCATCATTTCAGTTATTCCCGATTAAGTAAACAATGATACTCTAGTTATTTAAGAATACTAATTGATTTTCCGATAAACTGTCTATGTTTCAACACCGAATTTTATTACAAATCGTATTTATTTTGATGCCATTGGTTTGTTTTGGGCAAACTGATACAGAAAATCTTACAATTCCCTCAAATGCGAATTATACAATTTCGGGTTCTTATCAACATGCTTCATTAATGGGCTGGGCAATGCGATCTGAGATGCAGATGTTGAACAGGTCATCAAATCCCTATGGATTGGTTACAGACCGTGGTTGGATGTATAATTATACCAATAGAATGTATGACGAATACGCATTAAATATGTTAACTTTTGGTTCGACTATGTCTGACGATTATATGTGGTACAGAAGCCCAAATGCAGTTCGAGTTGTTGCAGGAGATTATGACGATCTAGACATTCATACAAATACAGAAATGCAACTTGCTGTTCAATTAATGACTAGGCACACAGTGAAAATTTGGGGTTATACTGAACATAATACTGTTTTGCAAAGAGGGTTTATGAATGTAGCGTACCAGTTTAATGTTACTGACGATTTGCTAGCAGGTTTAAGACACACTTTTGGTTCTTCTAAAATGGATTTAGATATTTCACTTTTCGGACAATGGGGAAATGCACAAAATGGATTTGCTAAAGTCGAAGTAACTATGACTGATTATTTAAATAATTATACCAAAAGTCGCGTTTCAACACCAAATTATGTTACAGATACTTTGCGTTCATATAGTGACTGGCCAGTATTAGTACAATTTTCAGGCGTTACTCCCCAATGGAAAGGCTTGCGTGGCGAAGTCTTTGCAGCTTATCAGTCAAAAGGTAAGGCCGATATTATATCTGTTTCCGATCGTTTGGATAAGTATAGCTATATGCATCAAGGAATGTATGCTGGTGGATTACTTGAGTATCAATTCCCTTACATTACCTTGGGTTCTGTGTATAAATATATGTTTTCTGGTTCTGCTAGAGACTCAAGTTCAACAAATAGGTTTTCACCTTCTTACACTTCCGAGCAAACCGAAATACATCAAGGTTTTTATTTAATTGTGAATGCTTCTCAAGTTACTTGGGATTCATGGTTTTGGTTAGTTGATTATAATGAAACACAAGATGGAACAAGTTTTTCAATATTAGCAGAAATCGATAGAAAGTTTTCTCACAATGAAAAAAGAGTGATGATGCAAAATCGCTTAAGAATCAGACCCGATTATAAAGGTTTAATCATAGACATTGAACACCTTGCTGATTTCAGAAAGAAAAAAATTACGGTTCCTAATCCTGCTTTAGGTGAGATTATTCCTCTTGGATTAGATCCATTTGCTACTAATTTTCCATCAGCATATCACAATCATAATAATAGAATTGTCTTTTCACTTGGTTTTCAATTTCACCCAAGAGCATTTGTACAAATGGCTTATGCACTTGATCTAGATTTAGATATGCACCGAATCTTAGGAGGCGAGCGTTATGACACAGGTTTTGTGAAACTCGAATATAGATGGTAAAAAAAAAGCCGGATTAACCGGCTTTTTTTATTTAGAAGGAGCTAAGCTCAATCGAAGTGCTAATTCATTAATCGAAGCAGCAGATTCTTCTAGGCTTTGACTTACAAAAGTAGTTTTTAGTAAATCTCTTGTTGGCGCCCAGAACTCATGAATAGGACAAGGTACTTCGTGTCCGCAACCGGGAAGCCCTAAAACACATTCAGTAAATACTTCTTCACCATCAATAGCAAGTATTACATCATAATACGTAACACTACTTGGATCTTTAGCTAATTTAATTCCACCTTTTGGGCCTTTTAAAGAAACTAAAATACCTTGATTAGTAAGTTGTTGAAGAATTTTTGTTAAAAAATGGAATGAAATATGTAATTCATCACTGAGTTCCCGAATCGGAACAAAATCGCGTTCTTCTTTTGCAACGTAAAGAGTTGCAAGAATTCCGTAAGTGCAAGCTTTTGATAGTACCATGTTGAAATATTTTTAAGACTATTTTGTCCGTAAATTAATGAGTTATAAGTTGTTATGCAAGTTTTGCAAGAAAAGTTTTTAACTATTTAAATCATATTATGTTAAAATTTGTTGCATATTTTTTTTAAATCAATTGTTGATAATGTATTTCTAGAATGAAATTAAACCCGACAATGTTTAAGAATCCCTAAAAAGACAAGATATTTCTAAATAGTAAGATTGATAATGATTAAAAAAAAGGTATTGATTTTGGGTAATTTCTGTGGTTTTTCATTTAAAACAGGGTTATTTAATTTCGAACATTTCTCATTTATTTCAGGAATGAGAGCGAATTACCATTTTATTAGTAATGAAATTTGGAATGAATGGAGCTATAACTTGGGTAAGTTTATTAAAAAAACCAGGCACAATTAGAAATTGGTCATTTTGAATCTTTTTGTAAATATGTGCAGCAACTTCTTCAGCAGATTGTACAATTCCAAGCTTTATACTCATTGGCGAAATATGCATATTCGCTGTTTTTTGAAAATTTGTAATAGTAGGCCCAGGGCAAACAACTGATAATTTACAATTTGTAGTACTAAACTCAGCTTTTAAAGCTTTTGAAAAAGATAATACAAAAGCTTTACTTGCATAATAAACAGCCATTCTAGGGCCAGGGAAAAATGAAGCTATTGATGCTACTTGAATTAGTCTTCTATGCTCGAAGTTTTGTGAATAATTCAGATAGAGCTTTGATAAACTTACTAAAGCTGTAATATTCAAGTTTATCATGCTTAAATCGCGATCTAGTGGAGTTTCTATGAAATTACCATAGCTGCCCAAACCTGCATTATTCACAAATTCGCTAACATGAATTTTTTCAGATTTTAAATAATCGAATAAAGACAAACAGTTAGCTTCAGTACTTAAGTCAATACTTAAAAAACTAGCTTCAATTTGATATAAATCCTTAAGCTGAATAACTAACGATTGTAATTTATCAGAATTTCTTGAAACTAATATAAGATTACGTTTGTGTTTTGCGTAAACAAATGCAAGTGCTCTTCCAATTCCTGAGCTAGCGCCCGTTATTAATGTAAATTTTGTCATAAATTCAAATATTTGAAAAAAATAGAATCATTTAAAGTTCACTTTCGATTCTTGTAAAGTAAATGAAAAAAAAATATAAGTTAGCTAAATATTTTTTTCCTTATTTAGTATTTTAAAAAAAAAGTAGTATATTCCCCTATCACTTTAACACAAACATTTACACTAGGTTCTGGGTATGGCTAAACGTAAAGAAGAAGATGACATGAAAGGTATAAGCCGAATTGATAGCAATGGAACACACGGATGGTTCGTAAGAGTTTATCGTAATGGCAAAACCTATTCTAAGTTATATTCTGATAAAAAATATGGTGGCACTGATCGTGCTTTAAAAATTGCACGAAAAGCTCGCGATCACGCTTATAAAACGATTCCTGTTGCTAAAAAAGCAAAAGAATCTTCTAGAAGATTAACTCAAGGTACAAGACGTAACAAATCTGGTATAGTTGGTGTTAACAAAACTGAAAAAGCAAACCGTAGCGGTTCAATGAGTATCTATTATCAGGTAACTTGGTCTCCTGAAATTGGTAAAATTAAGAACAAGCAATGGAGTGTTCAAAAATTTGGTGAAAAAGGTGCCTTCTTGATGGCTTGGGAATTCCGTAAAAATATAATGCGTAATATTCACGGCGACAGATATAACCACGAGTTGGATATTCTTGATAGAGAAGAGTATGAACGTATAATGGCATTAGAAGAATAAACTTCACTTGTTTATTAGACTTTTTATAAACCCGTTTAATTTGTTAAGCGGGTTTTTTTATTGAACAGTTTTTAGAATAGTTCCTTGTTCAATTATAGCTTTTGAGTTTTTCTGGTTCATAAATGAAAACTCTTGCAAGCTAAATACATTTTTTAAATCTCTTGGGTAAAAATCTTTTAACTCTGCGCTTGTATCAGTTTTAATGATATTCAGTGTTAGTGGTTTAGAAAGTGTAATTGAAGGATCAGGAATAGCAATTAGGGAAAAAAAAGGTTCTACAAAATAGGGTTTTAAGGCATTAAATTGATCTGACAGAGCAATAGCTTTTATCAAAATATGATAAGAGTTCATCTCAACAGAACCTACAAAAATAGTATAATTTTGATTGTTTAGAGTTAAAGTAGAGTAGGTTTCGTATCTATTTAATTCATTTATAAAATGACTCTTTCTGAAATCAGCTGTTAGATTATTTTTTATTAGCCATTCGTTTACAACTGCTGAAAAAGTAACTGACTTTTGAACAGCTTGGATTATTAAAATTCCAGAGTTGTTATCATCAGTTAGAGTAATTCTATTTTTTATTGCTGAAAAATTCCAAGATTCAGGCATATTAAATTGATATAGCAATTTTGGGTGATAAACTGTTTTACCAACTTTGTAACCGTCCTTTGTGTGTCTGATTGTTAAACCAGTTATTTGGGCTAAATATTCTTGAGCATTCACTATCTCTTCTGGTGCTTCTTCATTTTGCCAATCTAATGCTAGTTGAGTTTCTGTAGTTAAAGGCAAATCGAATTTTGAATGAGTATGTTGATAAATCGGCAAAAGGGACAATGGAGAAGAAATTAGAGTTAAATGTTTAATTGTAACTACTGATTCAGATGCTTTATAAGCTGCTAAAGAAGTGTATTGAGATCCCCATTTATAGGCTTCAAGTTCCGCATCTTTTGAAAAAGAAGCAAAAAGAAAAGGTAGACTTTTGCTCAAAGAGGATAAAGAAAACTGTTCAGGTAAACCGAAAGCTGTTTCAGCAAGTTGATTTATTTGAATATACTCGGGGATTTCTGAGCGAATACTTGCATTTCGTGAAGCAAAAGGACGGTTTTCTAAATGAGCTAATTGGAGACCAATTACATTCGCTAATTGAGCTTCATTATTTAATTGAATAAGTAAACCTGTTGATAAATACAACTTGTTTGGTGGAACAATGAATGAACTAACTGTTTCAGAATTGATGATTTCTACGTTTAACTTAAAATTTGGATAATTTTTAAGTACAGTGTCTTTTGCAAACGTGCTTTCTTGGACTACAGCATTCGCAACTTTTTGGATGTATTTTTTCAGTTTTGTGTTCTGAATAAATGTGAAGTTCTCACTAAGTTCTGTCTCAATTTTACTTGCTACTTTTAATTCATTATCCCAGCTTTTTTTATAAATCTCTTTTTTTCCTGTTGTTGGATTTAATTCATAAGCACAAGAACTAAATAGAAACAAGACTAATATTAGATGAAAGAAACGATTCATTTTAAAATGCATGGGTTAAAAATTGGAGATGAGTCAAATTTAGCGATTTTTACACCTCAAATTATCCCATTCTAATACTTTAAATTATTGAGTTAGCCTCATCGTAAATGACTATTAAAAAGGATGAGAGTCAGCTTCTAAATCAAAAAGAAGTAAAATAAGTTTAATATTGAACCCAATATAAAAAGTCGAATTTGTAGTTTTACACTCTTTCAAATCAAGTGAAACTGCTGATGGTTTTGCTTAAATCTAGTTTTAGGGTAAGTTTAGAATTGAATTTTCAAGCTAAATTCAAATAGAAAGTATTCAAATAAGTTTAGCCCGAAAATGTTTTTAATTGTAAATCTAAAAGGGATTTATTTCTTAAAGGAGTTTATTATCATAATGATAACAAATAAGTGATTTTGAATTTTGTATCTTTGAAAGCGCTTTTTTGCCCGATATGAACCGAAGAAAACGATTTTATGTTATTGAACGAATCTCCTATTGAAATTTTTAATCCCATTAAAACATCTGTTTTTGAACTATTTAAAGTTGGTCCTGGACCATCAAGTTCTCACACAATTGGGCCGATGCGCGCTTCTTTCGATTTTCTTCAGTATATAAAAACTCATCATTTTACTGAAATTGAAGAAGGCTGTAAAATTCATTGTAGATTATTTGGATCATTAAGTGCAACGGGAAAAGGACACGGAACGGACAGAGCTGTTTTAGCTGGATTATTAGGATGGTTGCCAGAACAAACTGATCCAGAAATATTTGCTCAACTTTGGTCAGAATCAACCTATGAAATTAAAGTCACTGATGAAACAAGTGTACAATTTCATATTGATGATATTATTTACGATGCGCTTCAACACTCATTTGATTTTTCAAATACCATTTTATTTGAGTTGATTAATGCTGAAGAGCAAATTTGTTATTCCAAAAAATATTACAGTATTGGTGGTGGATTTATTCAGTGGGATGATTATGAAGAACCTGAAATTGCTTTGCCTCCCTATTGTTATCAAAACATGAAACAATTAAAAAAGATTGTTAAAGAGAAAAATGTTTCCTTACATCGAATTATGCTTGAAAACGAAAAAATCATCTCTGGAATGAGTGAAAAGCAGATTTATGCAAAGTTGGAAGATATTATTAACGCAATGTGTAATGCGGTTGAAAGAGGGATTAATACTGAGGGAGTTTTACCTGGATTTATAAAACTTCCAAGAAAAGCATCGAACGTGTACAAACGCGCGAAATCAATGCCTAATTCCCCTGATAGTTTTCTCATCTTTTTTAATGCTTATTCTCTAGCTGCTTCTGAAGAAAATGCAGCAGGAAATTTGGTCGTAACCGCTCCAACATCTGGGGCATCAGGTGTAATTCCAGGCGTCATTTATATGTTAAAACATCATTTTTTTTATCATAATAAACATATTGCAGATTCGCTTTTAGCTTGTGCCGCTATTGGGTTTTTAGTTAAACATAATGCGTCAATTTCTGGTGCGGAAGCAGGTTGCATGGGCGAAGTAGGAACAGCTGCTGGAATGGCCGCTGCTTTGTTAACTTATGGTGCAGGTTACGGAATTGATGTATTAGAAATGGCCGCAGAAATCGCGATTGAACATCATTTAGGAATGACTTGTGATCCTGTTGGCGGATTTGTTCAAATTCCTTGTATTGAGAGAAATGCTGTTGGTGCTGTTAAAGCGTATAATGCGTATTTATTGGCTTTAAGTGGAGATCCTAGTAAGCAAAAAGTAACTTTAGATCAAGTAATAAAAACAGTAAGAGAAACTGGAAGAGATATGTCGACTAAATACAAAGAGACTTCTCAAGGTGGACTTGCCCTGAATTTAACTGAATGCTAGATATTGGTGAGTAGGCTTAAGGTGTAAGGTTTCAGGTTTAAGGATAAAAACTCTTTAAATTCTTTTAGATTTTGAGCCCACTCCTAAAAGTAATTATTTTCGGTTTTGCCCAATCAAATCGTGTGAAATCACTGATTATTTTGCTGAAAAATACTTTTAGACTAAGCTCAATTTTGAATAGGTGTCAAATTTTTGAAGCATTATCAAATCTCGAACCTGAAACCTTAAACCTAGAACCGTAAGCCTTTTTTTATTTACCAACTTCCGCTTGCGCCGCCTCCGCCGCCGGAAAAGCCTCCGCCTCCAGAGAATCCACCGAAACCTCCGCCACCACCAGAGAATCCGCCGCCGCCCCAACTACGACTACGACCCCAGCCACCGCCAGGAAGAATGATAATTCCATTAGAACCATATGTTTTGCGTTTTTTGATTCCATCTCCAAAATTATCGTCGTAAGGACCATCTTTTTTGCGGATATATAAGTAAAATATTAATGCAAGAATAAATAAAATGGGGAATAGGCTAAAACCATCATCTTTTTTAGCTCTATATTTTTTCGTTGATGTATACTCTCCATATGCTGCTAAAATAAGTTGATCTATAGAACTATTAATCCCAGCAAAGTAATTTCCATTTCTGAAATTTGGTTTCATTACTTCTTC
>Ga0100402_1000759_pt1 | contig 37901 bp, 23 predicted proteins | sample CryGeyme20150102_FD_80419 | JGI IMG/M metagenome (GOLD analysis project Ga0100402, IMG submission 80419) | Groundwater microbial communities from Crystal Geyser aquifers in Utah, USA - Crystal Geyser metaG 2015-0102 | ecosystem: Environmental > Aquatic > Deep subsurface > Groundwater | place...
CCAGTACAATGATTGCGTCCCATATTCTGTCGCCACTTCTTTGTAAAGCAGTGGTTACTGTACAACGAGTATTTAGCTAATATTCCGGAGTAGTGATAATATGTGTTGTGTACTGTCTATTTCACACGTTTCTACTGTAGCTTGTTAAGTATAAATGTACGGTGGCGTCCACGTTTCTCTATCAGTGGAAAAATAGAGATGGCATGCACCTTCCATGCAACAAAATTGCAAACAAAGATTACTTCTCATTACTTTCAATTAACTCCTTTGGCAACCCGTCATTGTAGGAGATACGAATATGTACTTTTCGAATTGCTGCTTGCGGTAAAATACGAAGCCGCTTAAAGAATTTGTACTCGTCGATCTCCATCTCTTTTACATTTTCGGCACTGGAAGCATTCTTACCATCAGCATCGCTTTCGCTCTTTTCTTTCTCCGCACAAGATACTGTCTTTTCCTTCAACATCAACTGATACCGGCCTTCCAGCCTCAGACGGCCATAGCCATCGTGTCCTAGCATTACCATTTCACAATTGCGAGGATTAGCCTACAAGGAGAGAAAGGCGCACAATAATTTTTCAGAACAAAAATTGACGTTCATGTGGTCAGAAAAACGACCATTCCCAAAAAAAAAAATCAACCCAACCAACACAAAAAACTTACCAGCATGTTGAACTGGTGAATGGTGTAGCGAAAATAGCGTGCTAACAATACTCGAACAGAAATTCCGTGTGTCACCAACACGTAGTTGCGACTGCGATTCATATCAAAACTGCGCCAGAGAGAGTCCAGGAATGTACTCACCCTATCAAAGACATCGCTAGCCGATTCGCCATGGGGGAATCGATAGTAGAAAATTCCGAATCGATGGCGATCTCTCTTGGCAGCCTTGATGCGCTCCGGATCTTGGTAGTTTCCAAAGTCTTGTTCTCGAATCCGAGGATCTTCATGCCACGTTAAACCCATTTTTAGCAATTTCCCGTACCAGGCTTTCAGTCTCATTTCGCGGTTTGGAATGGTTGCAAATTCGGGTCCATCTGGATCGCACCAAGCCGACACAATACCATGAAAGGTTTCCACTGTCCTCGCATACGGCGAAACAATAAAATGAACCGATTCGTTCTCTGCCAAGACCTTTGCTTTTAGGTGCTTTCCAGCTTTCCGTGCTTGATCCCACCCGAGTTTCGTTAAAGGCATGGCATTATCGGGTGTGGTCGAATACAGGCTTTCGTCAATATTTCCCATTGACTGTCCATGCCGAATCATTACGACCTTGTTAGGCATAATTTTGGCATTATATTGAGCTCGAGCAGAGCGATGGCTCTTACTGTCAGTCATTGTACTGGATTCTTTGGTATATTTCAGCTTTCGGTGGCTGGCATCGTCGGTGGGCACTGGAGTTTGCTTGTTCTGACTGGAAGTCGAGATTCCCGACACATCACTGTTGTTCCCGTTGATGTAGTCCTCACTGGTTGATATCTCTCCTTCCAGATGACCACTGCTCTTGTTGTCAAGCGACGGAAACCGCTGAGGAGGTATCTCTATTCGTTCTGTAGACAATGGACTGGCATTACTAGTGAGGGTACTACTGTGTCTGAAGAACTGCCGTTGATTCTGGTCAACAATAGGACAATTCTTTTCCATATTATCCGTAGGGACAGTCAGAACACTATCGGAAGTCGTCATGATACGCTTTGGTAGATTTCGACTCGGTAATTCGGCTTCCACGGATGGTTCTAATGTAGTAAAAGTGGTGGGCATGGTCATTGCCGGATCGCAGCCCTCCTTTTGTTCCAGTGGATCCACATCCTGTAATGCTAATGATACTGCCATGTTCCCGTTGTTCGACGACAATCGTTTCTTCTCGTGGACTGCATCCGTCCAGACAAATTGTGGTTCTTCGGAAGTATCCGAACAGGAACGTACAGCAGCATTTTCCAATGACAACGATTCCGTTTCGTGCATGTACCCATTCGAAAATGGTTGAAAGGAGTGATGCTGATCATGCTGGTATTGTGCAGATTCTTGATTAATGTCGTCGTCATCACCTGCTGCTGCTGTTGTGCCATTATTATTTATAGGGATTTGGATCAACCCATTTTTAATGTCATCTTCATTGTACCGCTCAAAATGGTTCCAATTGGAATTTTTGGGACGAAAATCATTCTCGTCTTCTTGATCCAAAACAGAAAGTCGTCGTCTATTGCTAGATTTATTTTTGCGGTGATGATGATGAATATGATTATGATGAATATGATGATGCTTCTTTTTGGATTTATTGGACATATTCTGTGTCTTGCTGGGACTGGCAGGTGTTGTCGTTACATTCAAACAAGAATGATCGAGGCCCCCATCAAAGGATAAGCGTTGTTTTTGGTTTCGAATAAGAGCCGCCTGAAGGGCTTCATCATCAATATTGTCGTTGTTGTTACAGCTGTCGTTTTCGTCATCACTGTTTATGCTATTATTGGTGTGCAGATTCTGGAAACTTAGTCGTCGCTCTTCCAAGCGCCGAAATCTGTAGCAATCACGAAATTCTGCCAATTCTTGGGCTGTTGGTGAAGTATCACTGCTTTGTTGGCAGGCAATTTTTTCGATATCATCATTTGTAGTGTCGTTGCTGTAAACATCAGCAGCCGCATTGTTGTGAGTTCGATGGAATTTCTTATGAATTTTATTGTTGTGGTTGTCGCCACCGAGCAGCTTTGGTTGTTGCTGTGGTTGTTGCTGTTGCTGTTGACTGGATCGATGCGATGAATATAGCTGCAATTGTTGTTGCTCACGGTGACGTCTCAGACGTTGTCGCTGTATTTTTATCTGATGCTCCCTTTCTTGACGACGATCATAACTGCTGTCATCCAGGTCACTGAAGTCATCATCCTTGTCGTTGCTGTTGCCGCAGTTCCTGCTTTGCTGTAAGTAATGATGTTGAAGGATTTGTGAAAGCAAAGCTGTGGTCAAAAATAATCCAGCCGAGACTAATAACGAAATCGCTGATGAACTTTCCGACGACGGTGCCATACTTTAGTTGCAAAGTACAGTACCCTCTCACAGCTACTACTGCTGTTAGTTGCCAACAAAAAATGTAATGAGTGATTGATGATGTTGTTGTAAAAATAAAAAATAAGTAGAGTGTTTGTATCTAATGTAATAGAGCGAGTAGACTAGACTAGACTACTAGATTAGAGTACGTAGTATTTTATGGAATGAGTTTTTGCTGCCCCAGCGGCACCAAAAGAATGATGAATACTTGAGCTATGAAGCGCACAGTTGCTCGGAACAACGAAATTCTACAGAAGATCGATGAAGTAGTAGACTACTAGTTGTAGACCTGTACTCTAGTAGCTAGCTAGTAGTCTAGTAGTAGCGTACTTGTCCTCTACTAGACTAGTACTACTAGTAGTAGACTACTCCGAGTACTACTATCCTGGTAGCTAGCTAGCTAGTACTCCGAGTAGGTCGTCTAGTGTTCTTTCGACTCTACTTTTCGACCTTCTTTTCAATAGAGTACTTATTACGTTTGACAACTTGGAGCAATTGAGACCTGATTCAGCGGTTGGTCCAAACCAAAAACACCTAATTGTGACAAGGCAAATCATACAGCAGGCGTTCTAAAACGATACGCTTTTACAAACATAGTTCTAGCTACTATTGTAGCGTAAGGTGTAAGACTGTTTTCTACTAGCTACTAGTACTACCATTAGGACCAGGCAACTCATGCCTGCAGCATCAACTTTCACACCAAGTTCCTAAAAATCTGGAGATTTTCGCGTAGTATGGTACACAACTTCCTCTTGAGTTTTACCGGAAAATACAAGAGTCTTGTCTATCTATCAAGCTGGAATCCGTCCCTGCAGCTGCAATAATTGCAGCTTAGATGGAGCTTACTAATTCGTAAATACTACTCCCTAGAACTGATAGCTACTTCGTAGAGAGTACTAGCTAGTACCTGTATAAAAATACTATGTTCTAGTTTGAGAGTATTCAGAGCCCTCAAATCCAATGATCACAAACGTGTCTACTATCGAATGATGACCGAATGACTCTTATTAATGTCGGCGATGCCAGTCATTTTGGGACTCGACTGCTTTATTCGATTTGCCCCCTTTTTTTGAATAATATTTTACTCCTTTTTTTGTACCAGGTAGTGGCATGATCAGCAATTTAATTATCATCTGAACACAAAAACCCATCATGTCGAACAACGACGACACAGGCAAGCTTCGCGACATAGTAACACCGCACGACCATGATGTATTATCTGGCAGAGGCAATTTCGTTAATTATCATGCTGGTAACGAACATTTTCGTGCCTTGGTACGAAAGCATAAGGTAGCTTATGTGGCATGTCCCAAGCCCCAAAAGGGCAAGTTCTCTCGAATAATCGTGGATGAAATCAAGGCTCGGAATCCACCGGGACGCTTCCTGAAACAGGATCCTATTACCAAGCTGTGGGAAGACATTGGAGAGAAGAAGGCACTGGACAAGACGCGACAAGCATTGCGAGAAGGAGCTCCTGAAATCTCGAAGGAGTTAACCGGAGAAACAGACGAGTTACCTCTGATGGGTCTCGGTGGAGTTGGAAGTGTTGGCACTATGCAGAATTCAGTACTTCAGGTAAGTCACGCACGCGTCTCACTTGATCTTCGCTTAGACACGCCCACTAATTATTATTATTGTTATTATTATTTCACTTCTTTATATCTTTCAAAATACAATTATTAACGGGACTATCTATTCCTTAAATTTATGACGCTACTGCTAATGTAGGCAAATGCGGGCATCTATGGGTTAAGCGATGGCATGGGAGGATACAAAGCAGGAGATTTAGAAGGAGGAGATATTGATGGCCCTCTTCAAGCCCAGCAGGCTGCCTTATCTAGTATGATGCAACAGCAGCAGCAGCAGCACAGAATGCAGCCGACACAATCTCAGCAGCAGCAACTTCAGAGTCAAATGATGAATAACCAACAGATGCCCCAACAGCAGCAGCAGCAACAACAACAACAACAACAGCAATTATACCTCCAACGATTGCAACAGCAACAGATACAGCAACAGAGACAACAACAACAACAGCGTATGCAACAGATGGGTATGGGAGGCATGGGCGGAGGTATGGGAGGCATGCCAGGTGTGATGGGAAGCATGGGCGTTGGTTCTTACGCTGGTTTTCAAAACAACAGTAATAATAGAGATTATGGTGACCGCCAGTATGGTGGTGACCGCCAGTTGGAACCCTTGAACACTGGAGGTACTTCTAATCAAATAGGCAATATGGGAGGCATGGCACCCGGATCAAATAATTCTTTCGAAAACCAACTGTCATCACAAGCTCAGTTGCAAGCTCAGCTCCAAGCACAAGCTCAGCTACAGGTGCAACAACAACAGCTCCGGCAACTTCAGCAGCAGCAGCAGCAACAATCACAACGACAGCGACAATCGCACATAAATAGTCACCATCCAGGACACCCAACAAATTTTCAACAATCGTCGTCATCGGGTGCAAGAAGTCCCACCAATATCACATCGAGTAGCACCAGTAACAACAGGAGCTCTCTGGAGTCTCTCGACTCACTGGGTCCCCTGAAACGAGAAAGTGATTCAAAAACACGTCCCTTGTACGGACGTGGCAACAGCGAAAACAGTCTGGACAATGTCTTTGATGACAGCGTGGAAGAAGGACCTTTGGCGGGTACTGCCAAGAGCAAAAAGAATCTGGGTGGTTCTGCCAATCACATGTCCCTGATGAGTCTCACAGTCAGCGAATTAGACGAAAACGAAAGCGAAACGAACGGACAGCCGGGAGACCTGAGCGCCATGTTTGACAGCTCGATGCAGATTTCAGACAACAAACGAACGGCCTCGGTCGTTCCTGCCAATGCTACCAGCGCTGGAGGCGGTGTTGGCAATATTATGGAAAGAACCAACAGTGGTACCGAAGGTTTCCGTCGAAAGAGCCAGGACGATGCCAAACTTTTGGACATGAGTGTAGCTACGATTGGAAACGACATGTCGACCGTTGGTGGTCTCAGCTCCACTGTAGGTGCCGGTGAAGTGGAAGATTCGGCAGCACATATGTCTTTCAGTAATATGTTTGATGAATCCGACAAGAACAATGTGTAATAATAAATAAATAAATCGGAAATAAAGGTAATTTTTGTTTTTTGTACTTTATTTCTAGTAGTAGGTTATAATATTATTGCTTTTCATTACCATCAAGTCGTTCTTCCTACAAGAGCAAAAAATAGTCCAGCGAAGCTGGTCTGTGACGCACAAGGACGACAGATGCACTACCTTGCACGATGGGCCACTGGCATCAAGACTTAGTAATTATTGCAATATAATCTTGTGATTCATCAGGAATACGAACTTTGTCGAAGTTGTCTGTCGAGGAGAACTTCTCCTGCGACCACTCTTCTGCTTGCTATAATTTTTTTTGTTGCTGTTGCTGTGGTGCTAGTATTGTAGTGATGATTATTATTATTTGTTGTCCTTTATTCTTTTTACCGAGCATTCGTGTTGCTGGAAAACAAATCCATGCCGGTTTTTCATGCTCGCTATTTATTTTTTGGTGGCGGCGTGCAGTAATAAACAAAATAATCATTAATTGTAAAAGTCATCGTTAAATTCTTCCCAATCCTCGTCAAACGCATATCTCCATACCAGTACGATAATGATCACAGGAAGAACACAGAACACAAAGCAACAAAATACCACAGTACAAGCAACGGATCCACCAATAATAAGACACCATGGATGAACACTGTCATTTCGTTGCCGTTGTTGTGTTGATTGTTGAACGGCCGCTGGTGGTGGTGGTGGACGAGTTGGTGTTTGGTGTTGCTGCTGCTGTTGATGAACGGTTGCTGTTGGAGTATCTTCTTGATTCCCTCCTCCATAGGCAATGGGTGTCATCGAATCTGCTCCAATCGTAACCATATTATTATGGTCTTTCTTATGGTTGGCATTGTCGTCGTTGGGAAGAAACTGTGCAGGAACGACCGGAATATTCGAATTGGGATCGTCGTCGCTGTGCAGCCCCATTTTGTGTTTGGGGTGTTTACTATTATACTATATCTCTGGTAAAATATATATTATAGGAGGCGTCGGCTACTGGTAGAAGGAGTTGAATGGAATCGGTACGAGAAGCAATGCAACAATTCAATGATGCTGGTGTTTGTTTATGGCTTCTGGTCGTGCACACTGCAGAGTGCTGGATATAACCTTTGTCGTGGTTTGATTTTTTTGGTCGTGAATCGTAAAATTGTCAGTCTGTAAGGTTAGAGTTAAGGAAACAATAACCAAAAACACGAAGAATTTGTTTTGGAATCACAAAAAAATGTTACGATCAGGGGCAGGAAAGATTACCACTATGCTTTCAGCGGCATCATATGCATAAACAACGCGTTTCTGCTTTATTTGATGCCGTATTTTGCTCTTTTGAGCCTGTAAGAAAAACATCTAAAGGTCACAACAGATCTGCTTGCTTTTCGCTCTTCTGTACGAGTGGTAGATTTTTCTTCAAGCAGATTGAATAAATGTGCGTTCAGATCAAACGGTAGGCACGATTCAAAGACTAGATTCTCTTTGCACGCGATGAGCCTTTTATTACAACCTACTTGCAATGAGAGCTTATTACCTGGTACAGTACGAGTTACCGGTAAAATCATTCAAGTAGTTTACTACTACTGAATTCTACATGTATTTTGAATAAACTTCATTGTTTGATGCAATGTCCATAATCAACTTTCTCCATGGTCTGCTTCCAATTGGAACAATTCATGAAAATGAGGGAACATGGGATCTCTTGCCACCGCTGAGATCCAAGAGGCATGGCTGTGCGGCTACGGCTATCAGAGATAACACGATTGTGGTAATGGGTGGACACAATGGCAATACCGAGATGGAATCCGTGGACGTGTACACATACGAAAACGGTACTTGGACAGTGCAGGTTGGAACTCCAATGAAAACGAGACGGCTAGGCAGTGTCGCAGCTACTTTGAAAAGCGACGAAGCAGCTGCTAGCAGCGAATGCATTGTCGTAGTAGGTGGACACAACGGTCGAGTCCTGGATAGTGCCGAGCGATATCACCCGCGCCTTGATATGTGGACAGAATCTCAGCGCTTTCCTTCCCACGGAATCTTCAACGCGGCAGCTGTTGCGATCAAGGACCGTCTCTATGTAATTGGAGGACACACTGGAAGAAATTCAACCAATGAAATGCACGTCTTCGACGCAAATTTTTGCACCTGGACCGCTGCCCCAGCCATGCAAGAGAATCGTTTCCATTTAGGTGCTGCTGTTCTGGGAAAATACATTTATGTGATAGGTGGAGAAAATGATTCCGGAGCATTGCGCACGATGGAAAGGTACGATACAGAAAGTAGAACATGGACCACACTGCCACCCATGTTCTCCAAGCGCAAAGGTTGTGTCGCTGCAGGAGTAGGAGAGGAAATCTATGTCTTCGGGGGACACGATGGATATCAAGTGCTGACTTCGTGCGAGCGTTATAATACTGTAACACAAAGCTGGTGTCCGATTCCGTCAATGAAGTTGAAACGATTTGGAAGCGCAATTGCTTCCTTGGGGAGAAACATTTTTGTTATTGGAGGTTTTGATGGACGGAATCCGATGGATTCGGTAGAAGTCTTTACGGTACCATCTCACACAGAGACTACTGTCACTCAATTGACCACGGATCACGGTGACAACTTTACTTCAGAAGAAGAAACACCGGAAGATGGAAATTCAACCATGAATTCTGGTACAAAAAGGCAAACTTTGAACGGCGAAGAAGGACCCCCTGACGAGCTCCAATGCCCGATAACAGGCGATGTGATGGTGGATCCTGTTGTTGCTTCCGACGGCTACAGCTACGAAAGAGAAGCAATTGAGGAATGGTTTCGGCGTTTTCCTCGTTCTAGTATGCCTAGATCACCCTCAACGAATGGATCCATAGAGCGCAAACTCTTTCCAAACCATAATTTGAAATCTCTCTGTAGGCAATATGCTGACTCAAACTTCGTGGACAAGCAAATTTCAGGTGAAAGTAATATAAATTAATATAATTACTAGCAACGTGTATTTTAATAATTCAATCGCAATAACAAGTCCAGCTGGGAAGCTACTTGACTATTAAAAACAAACGTGACTTTGAATGAGAATGATTTCGCGGGTCCAACCCTTCAAAATCTCCTCTCCTGCAGCTCCTCTTCTGCAGCCACACGGAATACGAGGATAAAACATAAATAGAGAAAACTGCCAAAGGTTCAACCCTTGATAGCTCCTGTTGAAAGAAAGGAACGAAAGAGGCTACCGTCGAGGTAACACTCCTCGTAGATGCAACGACGACTGCATCGTGAAGTCAGATAGATGCAGTAGACGAGATGCGCGCTCTGGGCACACCCCAGCACGGCCCTCAAAGCTGCCTACCACCCACTCACTTCACAATGCAATCGTTGATTTTTATGATGCCTGAATTTGCAGGCTACAACAACGTATGGTCAATGACGGATTCCGCAGCACGGCATTCTTCCGGAATGATGCAATAAACATCAATATCTTCGTCTGTTCCTCCTTTTGGCTGCCAGGTTTTATTTTCGTATTCCGCAACCCACTTAAGTAGCGTTGCCGTGTCGGCACTTCCATCTTCCTTGCCGTAAAGACTCATGGAGTCCCATATAAAGTTCAGGATTCCCCAGAGAATGTCAACAGTCATATTCCGGCCCGACTGGTTGCGGCCAGTCAGAAAAATACGACCTTCAATATCCATATAACGGGTAATTCCGATCTGAACATCACATCCAAGGTAAATTCCAGCTCCATTCAAAGCTTTCAATTCACTATTGCCCATTGCGTCTACAAGACCTTCATAGGGAGGATGAATCTTGTTGTACAAGGTGCTGCAGAACATTTCTACATTCCACCCGAGGAGTTCGCAAAACGGCGATCTCAAGGGACGGCTCATATGATCATTAGCAAATTCTGACTGCGACTGAACATAAGCCAACCCGTCCTGCTTGTTGGCAAAAATGTGCTGGATCTTGGGATTATGGACACCATTTCCCTCGCCGTGGTGCACCTCCAACCAAATACTAAGCGGATTGTCGCTGACAAATCGGCAAAATCGTTTGTGACTTCCTGATCCTTGAGCTTTCCAGTGCGATATCTGGTGTTCTCTACAGCAATACGCCGTCTCATGACAGGAAGCACACCGAAACTTAGGATTCAGCATGCCGCAAGCGCGGCAGAACGAGAAGGTAGGCATGATACAGTCAGTACCTCTGTCTTCTCTGCTCCGCTTCTAGTTAAGATTATTACTATCAGCAAGCTAGAACCACCGTACAACAGCAGCAAAAGATAGTGAATAGCAAGGATGAAGTTATCTAGAACAGTGCTGACCCGCCGATTTGGTTTTAATGGGAGCTCTTGGAGCCTACGTGAAAAATTATATTCTAAAATTTTGAGAAATCTACCAGGTACTCGGAGTACCTGACATCTACTGTTCCAAATTTTAGGAGTAGGTAAAATTTACTTTAGTATTCTAAAGTAGCAGTAGACTAGCTAGTACTGCCTCTAGTAGAGTTAACAGTAATAATATTATTATCTGAAAAGGAAAGGAGTGCTCTTTATCATTAAATCCTGCAATTGGCAACCTTTGAGGCTACCAGTGGTACCAGTACTAGTATCCAGGAAGAACAGGTAGTAAGAAGTTTTAATTGAAAATCTCTTAATTAGGAGACTTTTAAAAGTCTCCTATTTCTTTTTCATAAATCTCCTAAAACTCTCCTAAATATGGGAAACGCTCCTAGTACTGTTGACTAAACTCTCCTAATTAGAAAAAAATCTCCTAAATGAAAAATAAAAGCTCCTAATTCCTCTAGTTAATATCTAGCTTAACAAAAAAAAACTCTCCTAATTCAGAAAAAAACTCTCCTAATTAAAAAAACTCTCCTAATGTCTCATAAAATCTCCTAATTAAACTCTCTTAAAAATCTCCTAAATATTTTTCTAAACTCTCCTAATTGAAAACTGGAGCATGCCTCACACACTACTCTGAAGTAGATAGTACCGGCTGTTCCAGTACCTTTAATTTTATGCTTCTACTACAGGCTACTAGTAGCTAGTAGTACTACTACTAGTAGACACTGCAGGCAAGGCTCTTCCTTGTTGAAACTGACATGCTAAATATTAAAAATCCAGGCTACCAGGTACTAGTAGGTCTAGTACATTCAAATTCCAGCTTAGTCTGTACTTAACTTACCAGAAGGAATGAGGCATTCAATTTAGAATCTACAGTACTAGCTAGCAGTTAAAAATAGACTACTCAGTATGCAGTCTTCTACCATTTAGTGCGAAATGATCCTGGATTGCAGGAAGATGCAAGGAAGGATATTGAAAGGAAGGTTCCAATTTACTATTGAGTGGTCTATCAAGATTGTGGACCTGAAGTGCTGCTAGCTGTAGGGTCACAGTATGCCTATTATTTCTCCACGGTCATTGCATTTTTTGATAACGTGATCATAGGAAGCTATGACGGCACTGCAACTTACGACCCTACAATATTATCTGCCATCGACGAGTACAATGAGGAGGAGGAGCTCAACGACTTTCATAATTATGGTGGAATCTTGGTGCCCAACTGCAACAAGAATATATGAACGATTCACACTGTGTGTTGGCTTGCAAAGAATAGATGCAACGCTCGTGATAGTTTTTTGTATAGCAGTACCACAATAGTCAAAGAAATTGACAGCACCGCATTGAGGAGCAGAAAGCACCATTGGCTCAAAATAATGGCAACTATACGCAAGCAAACGCAATTCTGTCTACTCGTGAGGTTGAATTACTGAGATAGCTCTGCAAATGGTACGATACAGAACAACCAGCCTGATCCTTTGTTCCTGCATTGAACTGGCTGCAGGCGAAACGTAATGGTAATTACGTGATTCTGCATAGCCGACCTGTTTGGTCTTAAAGAACAATAGTCCAGCAGACGGCATGATTCCTACTTCCTCTTGGTCTCAGACAAAGGAGAGCAGGGCAACCAAAATTGCATAGTGAAGTTCTTTTCTTGTTAAGAAGTTGAATCTATTTCTTCGTCAATAGCCAACTGAAGCAGTGCGCACCAAATTGTTTTCGTTCCCCCAAAACGTACCTTCTCACGTTCAGACTTTAGACCAACGAACAAGGCATGGACTCTCTTGTTGAAAGCAAAATTCTCTCGCCCCAACGCTGTGAAGGGCAATCATCATGCTGTGAGGAGATGAAGAACAACGTCTGTCGATGGTATTGTTTGATGTTTGATCCTTACCTGCTTACAATGATCTTATTATTTTTTAGAACTCCTTTGTCTTTGTCTGTTTATCGGGTGTCAGTTCTCCCGACCGACGGCGACACACAACAAAAGGCACGTCGTAGAAAGAGTCCGTCGCTACTAGCGGAAAGTCTCTTCGGCTGCAAAATTGTCATCGCCCAATCACTACAATAGTAACAATTCTATTCCAATAGTAATAATAATGATAGATGATAGCATTAGTCTGGTAGTAGCTGTTTTTTCAGCCGTTCGTAGCTACAGTAGCTAGCTCTAGCTAGCTAGTAGTAGTAGCAGTAGCGTATGGTTTGTCAGTGGATTCTGCCGCATTTTGAAGCAAGAAAATTTGATGTAGCTCGATCCCTATACTGCAAACACAGGTCATGGGCTTCCAGTACGGTCGGTACATTCACCAATTCCAAACATCCACAACCCGATGATTAAGACGACAAGGAGGACGACAGATTAGCAGAAAGACACCAACTGCCAACTGAACTTTAGACCCGCACTGGATACTAGGCTTTTCCCATACTCTAAAATTTTACGCGTGAAACGCACCATGGCATTAGATCAAGAGCAACAGTCGTTGTCTTCAGCCGCGGCGAAAGAGGAGCGTAAAAAGCGAAGGAAACGACGTTGGGGAGCTGCTTCGGAAGCCCCTCCTGTTGATGCTGCTGCTGCTGGTGATGGTGCTGCTGCTGCTGGTTCTAGTGCTGGTGATAATGTTACTGCACCGCCTCCTCCGTCAACAGCATCTACCACTGGCGCAGTGGATGCCAAAGAAAAGGCATTGGCCTTGCAAGATAGCATTCGTGCCAAATTGGCAGCATTGAAAGCCAATAAGAAGGTTGCAGTACCACCAGGAGCAGCAAAGACAACAAAAACGACGACGACGTCGACTACGACAACAACAACAACCACAAAAGCTTCTCTCAAGCGACCAGCCGAAACCACAGTGGATCCAACCAAGGGTTCCAAGAAGGCAAAGCATTTTGACATTGACTTTACTGTAACAGGCCCGACCTTTCAAAAAGAGAAAGATGAGCTTGCAGCTACGCTAAAGCCCAAGAAAAAGGTGAATCCGTATTTGATCGCGGATGCAATAGAAGATGACAAGGAAGATGCAGAGATCGACGAACGATTGGTTCGTGCCAGTAAGCACAGATCTCGTCACAGGGCTATTACATTTGTGGAACCGGGAACTTTTGTGCAGATTGCAGAACGTAAGCGTCAAAAGGCTGTCAATGCTGCCGAATCCGGCTTTACCTCTGGTCGCAAAACAGGTCAGTACAAGGTTCAATCGAACATGGCTCAAGTGTACGGAGCGGGAGGAACAGGAGGTGCTGCCGCGGAAGAAACCAGTTACACGGATCCAACGAGACTACCAGAACGTGCCGAACACCGATACGCTCACATGCCACTAGTAATGGAGTGGTGGGATACCGAACTGTTACCACCAAAATTGAAAAAGGTAGTTGCTCGCCACGAAGGACAAGCTCTGTCGCAACAGGCACAAGCACAATTACATCAGTTGGGAACAGTAGCTACTTCTAGTAATGTTGAGGGCGAAGACGCGGATGGCGGCAAGAAAATGCCAGCAAAGGCAACGGAGACAGAGCTGGAGGCATTGCGCACTACCTGTTTCGAGCAGGCATCTTTGTCGTATTCAAAGACTGCGGCACTCATTCAGCATATTGTACCCATGAAGCCACCGTATGTGGCCGAAAACGAAAAACCAGTAAGGCCAGTTATACACTTGACCAAAAAGGAAATGAAGCGACAACGCAAACTCCGTCGACAAGATAAACAAAGAGAACTTCAAGATCGGCAAGCAGCCGGTCTGATAGCACCACCAGAACCTCGATTGACGCTCAAGAATTTTATTCAGGTATTGGGTGATCAAGCGTACCTGGATCCCAGTCAAATGGAACAAAAAGTGATGGAGCAGATTCAGGCTCGTCAGCGGGCGCATTTGGAGCGCAATGCGGCCAATAAGTTAACCAAGGAACAACGAGCTGCCAAAAAAATGAAAAATCTCGAAAAAGATGCTGCCCAGGGTGTTACCAAGGTTGCACTGTTTTTCGTTCAGGACATGTCGCATCCCTATCATCGCGCTAAAGTGGATTTGAATGCACAGCAACTCATGATTACTGGTGGAGTATTGGAATGCGAAAGTCCATCCATGGCCTGTGTAATTGTGGAAGGTGGTCCCAAGGCCATTCAAAAGTACAAACGACTCATGTTGGTTCGCATGAAATGGACCGGGACAGATGAAGATGACGAGGATGACGATAATGATGACGAATTCGAGGGTGAAGGCGAAGACGCCACCAAGACGCACAAATTCAACAAGAACAATCGGTGCGAGCTGGTTTGGGAGGGCCTGACTGTTAAACGCGTGTTTCCCAATTTTGTCTTTCAATCTTGTGAAACATCAGCAGAAGCCAGAAAAGTCCTCAAGGCAAAAGGAGTGGAGCACTATTGGGACCAGGTCATGGAACATGCTAAAGGGACGCGCCGGGGATTTCAATTAAAGTTGGTAGAAAGCGATGATGGTTTCGGTGAAGATGTCATGGACGAAAGCTAGGTAAAGAAGTTATGCTAACACGTGCATGAACGAGTTCTGCTTGCCTTTATTAACGTAGCTGCATCCTTGCTTAAGGATCTACTCTAGCATAAACGATTACTTCTGCAATCCTTCCTTCCGATGCCCGTAGGTTCCCTGAAATGATACTGTATCAATCGTGTCACTTCATCTTGTCTATTGTCAGCTACTTTACGCCTTAAAAAATATTAATGAATTACCCTTCGCAGCTGGCAATACCAAAAGCTTTCCCAAAGATGGAAAGTGTGTGAACCAAAAGAGAGGTTTTTTTTGTGAACATATTATTTTGATTTTTGGCGACGTCAATCGTGTCAAGTACAAATGTTGGTAGCTGTTGCTTTTCGGAAATCCGAAAGTGAGGAGTAGCAATGAAGTTGTGTCTAGGGTATTGGTACGTAGCGCCTTCTAAACTAGTATAGTAATATAGCTATCAGAATAGTTCTAGTTGAGTAGTTTGTTGTTACTATGTAGAGCAATAGGTAAAAAGAGTTCTATTATTTTAATGTTACAATGATGCAGGCAGAGGTTTGTACAGAAGCCATGCAGCTATGCAGTGTGCTGTATTCACATTCAGACGCTGCGACCGCGCCAAGTCGTTTCTCGTCGTACGTAGCTTTAAGAATGAATCTGTTCCTACTGTACTTGGGAAAGTCTTAAAGTGTTGACCTGTTACGTGTTGTAATCATGGAACAGTGTCGCTTGGCAGGACGTGGCGCAGGTGCATCCTCGTCCATGGGAGAAACAGCCCTTGGAAATCCCTGATGCTTCACATATGTCTCATCTGCAACAGGGTTCTTGAGAGTGGTGGACAATTTGAAAGTCGGCACGAGGGCAACATTCGTTGATTCCATCAGGGCGTAGGCATCACTAAAGTCTCGGATTCCTTGTTGGGTAGCTTCTCGGCAGGATTGCTGTGTACATTCGTGAGCAATCTCGGCCAAATGGCAAGCACTAATGTCGGGGTATCGCGTTTGTGCCTGAACAATACAGGCCAGAGTAATGTGTTTGCGCCACTGCCGATCCAAGGATGTTCGGAGTTCCAAACCTCGCGTAATATCCGGAGGAAAGGCTAGAGGATCCTTTCTCAGCAGACGACAAGCCTCCCGTACACAACTTCTCATGGCTTCGATTTCGTGTGGATGGTACCATAAGTTGCACCATTGTTCTTCGTCGTTAGCAAAGGACGGCACCAGAATAACATGGGCCGGTTCGTCTTCAAAGGAGACTTGGCGATGCTGTGGTTGTTTGGGCTGTTCTTCGGGTGCCGAAAGCGAATACGCGTCCATCATGAATCCGCTCAGTAGATCTACAGAAGAGGTGTTTAAACTGGCATGCATGTCATCCAGCGACACAGGCTCAAGAAGATTCAAGTCGAAATCGCAATCACAATCGCAGCCGGTGACTTTCTCAATATGCATGATGTTGTTGGTTAGGGTAGTAGCTTGGATCATAGTATAGAATATAGAATATCAGTGTAAACAGATGGACGGACAAGGGCAGAAAGGGCTCGATGAGATTTTTATGAGGGCTTCCAGAAGAGTCTTATCAAACTCGCTCGTTAAGGTCGTCTCTCAGCAATTTAACCGGTGGCTTTGTTTTTGATGGATAGCTACTTTACTAGGGTAGACTACTACTTATTATTATGCGATTCGACAGGTTAATAAGTAGCAGCTGGTTACCAGCACTCCCCTGGTACTACTACTACTAGTCTACTTCACAGCTGGTTATTACTTATTTTTGATGTTTCATCGTTTCATCATCATCAGGACCAGTAGACTACCGGCCGGCGGTAATACATGTAACAGGTACTGGTAGTCATTGGCAGATACACTGTAGAACCTCGGCAAGAACGAATTCGCTTTTTCAGTTGCCAAAACAAATTGACAGGCGGCGAAGTTTTCGGCGACGTCAGGTCGACCCATAAATATTCAATACCTGGTACAATTATTTATTCTTAGGTGCACTCAGATGAGAAAAAATCTAACTTGGGGAAATACCGTAGTTTTGAAGCACTGCTCACATCTACCCAGGTAGTCTACCTGGTACTATTAAATGAACCTATATCAATACCTTAAGTAAAGAAAGCTATTTTTAGCAGAGTGCCTGAAGAACTTACCTAATTTATGGCAACTGGTGTCATGGAACTTCTGCGACCGTACTGGTACCTGTTACCTGGTAGTAGTAACAACCTGGTACCAGCTACTGTAGTATGGTACGGTAGCGTGCTCCTACTATAGTACCTGGTACCTGGTATGGTACTAGAAAATCGACCATAATGATAATACCTGGTAATAATAGCAGTAATATTAAAAAATAATTATACTGGTTTTGGCAAACACACGTATGGAGGCAAAAAGCTCTTGTATCAAAAAAATGAATATCTAATTATATGTGCCTGCTCAATTGCCAAACAACTTTGAGGCAAGAGTCGTCTAATCCGGTGAAATTGTTGGTACCAGGTATCATACCAGGTACCTGTTACTACTACCCATTCTAGCTAGACTCGACTAGCTTGTAGTAGTAGTACTGGTACGTAATACTAGTAGTAGTAGTGAGCACAAGCCAGGCACCTACTAGTAGACTAGTAGTACCTGGTACTACTAGAGTCTCTCTATAGTAGTCTCTACTACTACTGTATTTACTAGCTGGAGGTGGAGAGTTGTTCTCTACTACCTGGTACTAGTACTGTACTCAATAGCTACCTGGTAAGTAGTACCGGGACCACGTAACAATAGTAGCCACTAGTTACTACTAGACTAGTAGGGTCGCTCGAGTTTTAGTAGACTAGTCTAGTCTAGTAGAGCGAGTCCTGCACGCCTTTACCCCATCTAGGTCTAGTAGCTATTTGGAGTAATAAGGTCGCTCTATAGGAGCAAGATTACTAGCCGGTTCGGCACTGCACACAACACCTGGAGGGGTGGGGTGGGTACTAGGTATACCGGGGGAAGTTGTTGCTGGGTACCAGGCACAATCCTTCGCGTCCGCAACACTTGCCACTTGAAGTGCATTGCTTTTTGCACATGAGGGTGTAAACAATCATAAAAGGAGCTGTGTACTAGACTACTTACTACGAGCAGTAACGATGAGCGGCCGCTACCATAATGATGAGGCCATGCACGACTGAGACGCATGATGAACACTGAACACAACGCGTAGCCGACTAGACCATACAATTTATTAGGTCTAGTTTAATACTGAGTTAAAGCATCATCTCTGTTTGTTGTTCATCACCTTTAGAACAACTACAGAATTCATATTTTCCAAAATATAAAGACGACTTTTTTTGAAGAATAGGAAGCTCTTCTCTTCATTCTCCATGTAGCATTAATGAATTGCATCCATTTCCACCTTTTACACTCCACACTCCACACTCGTCATCTCATCCATCTATCTATCCGAACAACGAGCAATTGATCAATAAAAATGGAACTCAAAAAAATTATTTTGGAATATGTTTGCCCAGCATTGGGAATGATATGTTCTAATCTAATGTTCTATGCTCCCTTTCAAGACGTGCAATCAGCCATTCATGCTGGCCATTTGGGAGACTTGAATCCCCTGCCTTGGGTATTCATGTTGGGAAATTGTTGTGGTTGGATCTCTTACGGATTATTGACTCGCAATTTTTTTATATTCTTTGCCAATGCCCCTGGATTCTTATTAGCTCTTTGGTTTAACTTGGCGGCCTCGAAACTACGATTTCTGGAACAGTTGTTGTTGCTGCGGGCAAGTAATGCAGATGTTGCTGCCGGTGCCAGTGTCATATTACGAGAAGAAGCACAGGAAGGAAGTACAGATGTGACAGCGGCCATGGTTCCTCTAGTAGCCACATCTCCTGTCGTTATCGGTAATAGAATTTCCACAAATACTTCGAAATCTCCCAAAGAACTAGAAATGCCTAACAGAGCTATAACGGAAGAAAAACCCGCCATCTCCACAGCAGGCCTGAGCAATGATATGCCGGAACCAGCGACACCAACACGAATGCAGCCTTTTGAATCCACAATTGACTACAAGCCACCACGGATCGATTTTTGGGCTCTTTGCATGACAACATTTTGGTTGGTGATAATATCCACTATTGGTTTTGGACAGAATTTATCGCACGACACCAAACAAATGATTGTGGGCATTTTTGTCAATTTAAACTTGGTCTTTTTCTATGGTGCACCCCTGAGTACCATTTATACCGTCATGACAGCTCGTAATGCGGCCAGTATCCATATTCCTACCATGATGACCAACACTGCCAATGGCGTGTTTTGGACGGCCTATGGATTGGCTGTTATGGACGGGTTTGTCTTCGTGCCCAATGGTTTAGGAGCTATTCTGGGATTCATTCAGATGACACTGTGCTGCATTTTTCCGCGAATTGAATCGGTACCAACAGCGGCTTTAGCAGCGTCGACTACAGTGTCGGCTAGTGCAGAAGCAGAAGCAGAAGCAGCAGCAGCAAAAGAGATTTTGAAAATAAAAACGCAAGATCAGTGTTCCAAAGAACAACAGCAAATGATCAGTGCCGAGCACACTGACGAGGAAATTGGTGTTGCAAAAGTTTGATGAGTCATGGAGGATTAAGAGATACCGTACTAAAGAGCCAAGCCGTTCTGCCTGTGCTAATCTTCACCTTCCCCTACTGCGGCAAATTGATATGAATTGACGAAGAAATGGAAGTACACAGGCGAGAGGAAGTGTAGAGCACAATTGCTTCAGAAGAGGAGAGGACATTTATTTGTTCTTTTGAGTTGGAACCGCCGAAGAACCCAAATGTATTGAATGGAACCTGAAATTGACGACGAGTCAACATCTACAATCAAAATCTGGCAGAAAGTCATCCCTCCAGAAAAGAAAAACAAACATTATTGCTTTTTAGTATTACACTACCTGGTATTACTCGTCGAGTATTTTTTTGTTTTGTTACGATGGATCACGAATATCCATGACTGACGTCATCATCCTGCCCTTCGCCAGGCAGAGAGCGAAAGATGAAAGGTTGGTGTGATGATTTTGGATTTACTTAAAAATTGAGTGAGTAGACTAGTAGAAGTGAGGACATATGTTACACATCGCTTCATAAAAGTATATTATTATCCTAATACTCCTAGGCCACCAAGTTACGTCGCAGCCGAACTTGATACGTTGTCTTGTATTCGGAGTAAGTTTTTCTCGACAATGGGGGAATGAAGAATAAACTTGTTGCAGAATATGCGTGTACATATGCGAAATCAACGTTACCTCCTGAACTTTTGGTCTCACCTCAGTCAAAAACTGCTTCACCCCCTTTTGTGAATCAAGCAACGTGAAGTGTAGGCCAATTGATATTACAAAAAGAAACATATCCATTGGCAATCATGATGATCATTCGAAAAATCGTGCTCTCCGTTTGTGCCTTGGCATTCACCTTGCTTCGCTGCGATGCCTTTGCAGAGTTGCCACAAAAACCGGCTCTAACGTCTCAGGTACGCGAGTCCAATTATTTGTGAATAAATACCATTCATTTTTTTCTTAGCATTGTCGTTTTGGTAGGTAACTTTTTTCCACTTCTCATCGAATTATTCGCTGCAGTCCTCGCTTTTCATGTCCCTTCCTACGAGAAAGATTGCCATTTTTGGTGGGGGTACTGTTGGAGGAGGAATTGTTGAAATTATCGGAAAGAAACAGGACTACTTTAAAGAGTTGACAGGACACGGCATTGAAGTTGTCAAGATTTGTGTACGAGATGCCAATAAGAAGCGCGACTTTAATATTCCAGCTGGCTGCGTTGTAACAACCGACTATGATGATATCTTGGATGACGATTCAATTGACCTGATTGTAGAAGTAATGGGTGGAACAACAGATGCCAAGGACGTTGTCATGAAGGCACTGTCCAAAGGTAAAGACGTCGTAACAGCCAACAAAGCCTTGATTGCCAGAGATTTGCCACAAATTGAGGCAAAGCTAAAGGACTGTCCGGGTGTGGAATTTCGTTACGAGGCCGCTGTTTGCGGGGGAATTCCCATTATTCGATCTATGCAAAGCGACTTTCCGGGAGATGATATCGAGATGATTAGTGGAATTATCAATGGCTGCACCAACTATATGTTGACTTCGATGGATAAAGGAGGAAAGTCATATGATGAAGCTCTCAGTGACGCTTCCGATTTGGGATATGCTGAAGCTGACCCTACCTTGGATGTTGGCGGTTTCGATGCGCGTTCGAAACTTCGTATTTTGATGAGACTTGCGTATGGTATTGATGTTGACGAGGAGCAGATTGCTTGCAAAGGTATCACTGATCTGAGTAAATTGGACTTTCAGTACGCCAAGATGATGGGAGGAACAATCAAACTCGTCGGTGTCGCGAAGAAAGTCGGCGGTGACAGTGTTGCTGCCTTTGTATCACCTTGCTACATTACGAGTGATGACTCATTGGCATCTGTCAATGGAGCTACCAATGCTGTTGAAGTCATTTCCTCCAATTTAATGGCATCTACCTATATTGGCCAGGGTGCTGGACGATATCCAACCGCAAACAGCTGTGTCAATGATATCGTTGCCTTGGCAAAGGGCGACAAATCTCCGATGCCATTCAATCCAGCTGAAACGTCAAAGAAATTTGTCAACAACTACGAGTCTGTCTTCTACATCCGTATTAAGTATAATGACGGCTTAGGAATCACTCGCCAATGTGGAGAAATCTGTGAAAAGCACGGTGTGTCGATCCATTCTATCCTTCAGAACCCTGTCACAAAACAGGATGACAATGCGTTTGTTCTTATTACGGAAAAGGTGTCACTTGAGAGCGTTGAAAAGGTCGCTAAAGACTTAGGAGAACTTAATTGGTGTAACGGGCCAACCTTCATTATGCCCGTCCTTCGCGAAGATTGGGTACAAGCCATGGCCGATTAGAACAGTCAAGCTAGCGCACTATTGTGAATTACAAATCGCTTTAAATGATGGGAATATTTTTAATCTACTACGTTCAAAATATATCTAAATCATTCAACCTCAACAGGCTGCAACAGAAGAATCCGCAATAGTCCCTTTCCAACTAGAGCCTCAAGTCTTTGTAGCCTTGGATTTCCTTGAGGAATGAGAAGAAAAATTGGATCGCTTTTTAGTCCCAGATGAGCTCTCCCCTGCCTCCTCCGCGTTCTTAGCTGCGCCCTTGTACTTTTGAACAAACTCCTCGATATCAAACTTGCGCCGGCACCCGTTATAGTTCATGTATCGAACTTTCCCAAAGACGTCATGCTCTTGCCATCCATGATCGTGAATTCCCATGATGCTCCATCCGACACCAGTGAAACTATTACAATCTCTACCATCAAGGGAATATTTGTCATTAAGATATTGTGCTGTTTTGAGGGCCACTTCGGGAGTTTTGCTCCACTTCAAGATCTATAAAGTAAATGCCACTAGTTATGTAAGCTATCAATCACCGTTACTTCCCAAAACCACAGCCTACAACTTACCTTTTTGGACCAGTACATGCGCATGAATCCATGCATATGTCCCTCCTGCACAAGCTGGAGCTGTGCAGCATTCCAGACGTCCTCATGCGTCTTGCCGTTCTCCAACTCTTCCAAAGAATATATATATTCACGGTCGTCAGTTTTGTGATCGTCGAGGGTGTCCTTGGCCCAATCATAAGCGGCCTCGAGACTGTCGTACTTGTCGAGTGTATAATAGACAAAGTTGTCTGCCAATTCTCGCCGAATAACACTTTCTTCTACATATGTTTCGCATCCTTCGGAATCCTTTCCTAACTCATCGATCTTCATTGTGAGCCTCTGAGCAGAAATGTGCCCATGGTTGATCCAAGGAGACAAATTTGAGCAGGCTTCTGCATTAGGGTCGTTGCGCAGGTCCCCAAAATCATCCAGTTTGTTACGACAAAAGCCTTCAAATTGTTTCATGGCGGCGTCTGTGCCTGGCTTTGCCCAGTCGACTGGCTTGACAGAGTTGTTAATATTCATATGATTCTCATACTCCTCGCGATTAAAGGAGGGAAGTTTGACACTGTTCTTGTTGGCAGAAATCGCGGGAAAATCTTGTAAATAATCATCCATGACCTTATGAATTTTCGGTCTAATTGTACGGGCTGCATACTCACGTTTATCACTTGCAGCCCAAACCGGGACAACGTTGTGTGTATCCACCTGGTAAAATGGCACTTGCTTTTCTTCCAACAATGGCAGTGCCTGGATTTCCATCCATTGACGGTACTCGCGAATGGGGGAAAAGTCACTCACAAGAACACTGACATCATTTTCTAGTACTTCCTTACAAACGGTCTCGCCGATCTTGTCGTGCGACTTCGCTTGAATTAAGTGTAGCGGAATATTCAAGTCTTTCAGTTCCTTGTAAACGAGTTCAACTCCACCCATCAGAAAGTCTGCATGCCGTGCATTAACGGGAAGATTCACTAGCGCAGGAATCTCCTCTTTTTTCATTGGAGGGGGAGGCAATGCGTAGATAACGCGTAGAGTTTGCCCTCGACTAGAAGCAAGGTAAGACGCCAAAGCTAGAGCCCAATTGTCTACCGTTCGGACATCGCGCTGCATCCAGTAAAATACTGACTTCCTTTCATCAGACTCTATCTTCAGATCATTTCCTGTAAGGACGCGAGTCCTTTCTTTCTTGAAACCATTAGGCAGAAGATCATCTGCTACGTGGTGCACAGGTTTGTTGGTGATTGGTGACATGCCGAGTCGGGAAAGTTGAGAAAAAGCTCTACTAGAATGAAGAGCAAAGCCTGAGATCAGCGGAGGTAGTATTGTAAGAACAAAATGATGAGCGAGATTACTAAATTATAATTTAACGACTTAGCCTAAATTACTTGTACAGCAAGTGCTTTATGGCAAAATCTGGTGACGGTGATTTATTGATCCGCTGCTGTTAAGATGTTCCGCGTGAAGTCATCTCACGAAATTCCTGGAAATGCCAAGAAAACCTGTCTGGAGTTGAGTCAGCGCGAATCGAAGCAACAAGATTACCGTGTTCATTTCAGTTACGTATCAGTGGGAGTCGAAAAATATGCATTAGCGAGTAGCAAGTGATTTTGCTCTACTGTAGTACGGTACCCTTCTTCAAAGTAGGTTATGACTTGCTACTACCTGTGTAAATACTATGGAGCTATATAATGCTTGTTGTTGGACCAGGGACAACGTCTTTTGAAGGCAAATAATTGTTCAATAGCAACAAATTGATGGTCGTAGTTAGTACCTTGCAAAGACCGATGGTGTAGTAGTTCAAACATTCGTCCTATCTAGTTATCTCTCTCCTCCAGTTTAGCATTGGTGGGAGAATACTTGTATTTTTGTATATGAAAGTGTGGTACAAGGTATATATTCATTAAATGGAAAAGAAAGAGCATCTGGTTGTCTCCTTTGAGTTTACAGTTTCAACCACACTCCCGATGTGCACTTGAAACCAGATCCAAAAGCGACCTGCATGACGCGGTCACCCTTCTTCATGGGGTTGCTCTTCTGGTGTTCCTGGATGTATTCCAGCTCGTACCAAATGGAAGAGGAGCTGGTGTTTCCGTAGTTCAACAGCGCCATCCGCGAGCCTTCACTGTGGTAGTGTTCCAATCTCATGTTCTTTTCAATTCCGTCGATAACAGCTCTTCCACCCGCATGGATGCAAAAATGATCGATTCCACGCTTAAAGTCAGGTACATAAGGCTTGACACGGGGGAGCTTCATGACCAAATTTTCACCACCGCTAACTTCTAATATCTGGGACAATTTTTTAAGAAAGAATCGGGCAGCCAACGAGATGACGACCATTGCCTGTTCGGTAAGTGGTAACACCAGCGGTCCGAGTGTCGTCATATTCTTTTCCATGGTTTTTCCAGCTACCTTGACAATATCTTTCGAAAGGCGGACTCCATGCTCGCCGTTCTCATCTTCTGTCTCGTACACGCAGTTAAAAGCCTCGGGACCAGATCCTTGCACGCGAACAGTGTGCAAAAGCTTGTACCAGGCACGACGACCATCCCACCAGTTGTTGGACAGGACCATGGCCGCTCCTCCGCATCGGAAGAGTGTATTTTGGATCAAAAAGCCGCGGTCGTTACCGTGGTAAAAGTTGGGAGTCAAAATTTCCGTCGATACGACCAAAGCCTTGGCGGAGTTGTGGCTGCTCAACATTTTTTTGGCCAACTCAATACTAATGAGGGAGGCACTGCATCCCATTCCCGAAAGATTGTAAGTCGCAACGTCAGGGCGCATTCCGAAATGAGAAGTCACCATGGCACACAGGGATGGAGTAGGAGAAAACAAGGAGCAATTGATGACCAAAATATCAATTTCTTTGGGCTTGACGTTGGCCTTGCGAAGAGCATTTTCAACAACGTCGAAGATGATTGCTTCGGCTTCTTTGCGGCTGGTTTCCATGGACCTGTCAGCCTTGAGCGGGTTGCCATTTTCGTCGTCTTCCAGACAGCGAACGATACCTGGAGGCCAGGCAGTGGCCTGACCAGTTCCAGAGCGCTCCAAGATTCGACGCAAAAAGTTGAGAGACTCTTCGGTGAAGCATCCTTGTCGGCGCATGACCTCCACGATCTCGTCTTGTGTCAGCTTCCAAGAATCGGGGGCTTTAAATGTGGCGAACGAGAGCAGGTACACTGGACTGTCCATGCGAACGATCCAGGCTCCCAGGAACAAGATGATGGCAGTCGTCTTGACAGCGGGGGAGAACAACTCAAAAACGGTATGGTTCTGGACCAACGATTCATAAAAGTTGAGAAAGAGGTCTTTGACGGCGTGTAGGATCTGGGAGATGGTTTCGAGTGAAAATTCTTGCGTTAAACCGACAGTGTGTACCTGTTGCTGGACCACTTGATGGACCACTTGAGCCAGCAAAACAAACACCCCCATTAAGAGAATTTGAGGAGCATGACTTCCAATAACATGACCCCAGTTGATCATTCTACAAGAGTCGAAAGGGAAAAAAGGGAAAACGAGAAGCACAAAAGAAGAGGTCAGATATAAAAGAAATTCCAAGAACAAAAACGAATCGACAGGCGAACATTCATGCAAACAAACCAAATGCATGGCACATGGCACTACTCACCCGATCAGACTGGACTTTCGCACGCGGTATGGACACGTAGTGTCTCCCATTTGACTGAAATCAGACTCGGATCCGGATCTTCGCATATTATTATTATTTCCTCGCTCGTTCATGGCGGGAGGGACACCATCGATGATAGTCTCGTTTCGTTTTTGTGGCGGCATTTCTCGTGTTCTTTTTTTGCTTTCGATTACTGTATTATTTATTCGGAGCGCTGGTTGATTTCTTATTGTTTTATTATGATTATTATTTGATTTTCTCGAATGAAATAAATAAATTAATTGTGATCGCACTGGCTAGCACTGTTCTTGTAACCTTGTTGATACTACTAGTGGCTAGAGTAGGAAGTAAAGCAAAAAAGATGTGATGAGAGAGTGGTGTCGTGCCCACCAACAAAAATCTCATCACGTATGGTACATGAAGTCGTCACTTTTTCAACAAAAAGTGATGACAACAACTTCTCGATCTATTGCGTGTTATCGCAGGACTCTTCACTGTGAAAGATGTGTACAATAGTTAGGGTTAGATATAAAGGTTGCGTGGAGATGTGGGAGGATAGTCTACGTGGCGGCATCTTGAATACAGCAGGACACTCAAATAAATGGATCTTGATGATTTGCCAGAAATTGTTTTAAAAATCACGGTGCTTGACTACCAGGTACTCGCTCTTCCTTCAATACTACTACTACTAGGGTCTACTACTGCTAGTAGTCTACTAATAGTCTAGCTAGTAGTAGTAGTAGTAACAATGATAGCTAGTAGTACGATAGACTACTGGGACAGTAAAGTTGAAAATATGTAGCCCTATCATTCAAGAGCGGTCGTGTCTGCTTGTATCTATTCATACAAGATAACAGTAGTCTACCTGGTAGCTACTAGAGTACTAGCTATAAGCAGTCGAGTACTAGTAGGTTACAGCAGACCTACTAGCTACTAGTAATACTATTGAATAGAGTACCTGGTAGTTGTTGTACTGGTAGTAGTACAAGAAAAAACAGTAAGGTGACGAGAGAGGAAGTCTTCAAAATAGCCGACTGTAAAGCGTTCTTTAGTTGCAGTAGCAAAAGGGGAAAGTATCGGCTGTGTGTTTTCAAGCAAATTGTTGTCGAACCAAAATTGATGACCAGATGGTTACACCTCATTCGCTTTTAAACGAATCTTGAGATGTTCCTTTCCAGTCCTTGTTTCCAGTGTATGGACTTGGCCGGTGCCATCTCGGTCTTCTTGAAACGCACGTGTAGTTGCGGGATTTTGTATGCTGGCACCATGAAAAGCAAGTTTTCAGCACCTACATAAGTCGCAAGAGTATTCAAGGCAGCATGGGGGATGTTGCACAATCAACAAAGAATAGTAGGTGTTCCGTCATCGCAGAGGAAGTAATTTAAGAAGAAATAATGGCAATATTCGTTTTGTTCCATTCTCGAGCGCGAGTTGGAGTAGCAATGCGACAGAAAGCGAGGAAAATGTTGTAAGCGTAAGTATGTATTCTAGCTAATAGACTATATTTACGCTCGCCCTACCTACAGAGGAGTAGAAGCTATCTACTGGAGTAGACTATTGCTCCTCGGAAAAAGAGTGGTGGTAGTCTACTGTACTACCTGGTAGCCAGTAGTACGGGAAGGCAGTAGTAGACTACGTAGCGTAGTACCGCTCTCCTACTAGCAGCCTCTACTAGCTAGAGTATACTACTAGTCGCGTAGAGCGAATCGAAGACCGCACACTATTTCTGTTGTTTTCACACGACAACAACAATAAAATAATGCACTCATCACGTGGATACGTGGATGGATGATGGCAGGTGATGAGATGACTGCTATCCTTGATAGTAATTCGTCTTCAATTCGAAATTAAGTAGTGAACATATCGTATGTTACATAATATTATCATATCGCCACCTTACTTTCGCTCAATTTTAATATAGCTACCGCAAGCTTAACCAGAAGAATCGTGGCAAAGAAGGGATAACTAACTTACCGAGGAAGAACTTGAAAAAGTCATCGGATACTTTGATTTATTTCGTCACGATCAGGGATAAAAGGGATCTGCAACGCTTTGCAACCATGATGATGGAAGAAGATGATGGTGCTGCTGCTGGATCCGACGAGGATTTCATTGACGATAGTAGTGCTCCGCCTGAATTTGCCATGCGTCCAAGTGCAAATCAAGCTGGAATATCGCACGCGAACGATGGTAACGAAGAGAGTAGTAGTAGTGCAGCGCAACCTCCGGATTTGATTTCGGCATCTTCCGATCCCTTTGACTTGTTATCCATGACGTCGGCACCAAATACTACAGAAACACCCGCCACCAAACAGCATCCATCCCAGAATGAAGCGCCTGTTGTTGAAGATTTTGACCTGCTCTCTTCGCCGAAACCTGTGCCATCGTCCGCTCCAGTTTCGGCACAAGATTTGTTTGGTGGCTTTGAGACACCTGCCATTGATAGCAAATCGCAAGAAAGCACTGCTGCGGGCAGTAGCGACAATAATAACGGTACTAATCCAAAACTAATGACGGCAGAATCGGGCGATTTGCTTGGAATGGCAAATGAAACCCCAGCAAATGACTTTTTGGGAGATTCCTTTCAAAGCATGCCTATAACTCCAGCCATTGAAAGTGTGGACCCCTTTGCCGACAATGACCTATTTGCAGCTGCGTCTACTGTTCCTACCGAAAAGCGAGAAGAAAAGCCGGTGGTGCAAGAATCTGGTAGTGCCTCTAATAAATCATCAGAAATGCTAGAGAGTCAACACCGGGGTAATTCAAAACCTAATCGATCGATCGATGCGTCGCCAGAAGAAGCGTCGTCAGTGTCAAAAGCTAATCTAAAAAACGTGGACATCAAAAAGGAAATAAAAGCTGCCGAAGATTTAAACACACAAACAGAGGCCAAATCTCAAGGAGAACCACAGGCAAGTGTGTCAGACCAATCGAATGGTCACGGCGAACAAACAAATCCAGTGAAAGAACCAGCATTTGTTGACGACGCTTCTTCAATGCCAGCTGCTGCTACTCCTGTCGAAAGTCTTCCTGTCGGACTTGCTCTGAAAGACGCTGCGCGTGAGAATCAAGATTCTATTCAAACCACATCTACACCAACTATCCCAATGAAAGACAGTGGCAAGATTGAAAATTTTGCGACCAACCAAGCTGATGCAAAATTAGAGTTAGTTGCACAATCCCAGCCAAAGGAAGTAATCGAAGAAGATTCTGCCGTATTTGAAGAAGTGGAGCTAGCAGAGGAAACTTCAGCTGAGCCAAACGGCGATCAAAGCCTGAACAAAGCACAGGCCAAAAAGATTGAGGAATTGGAACAACTTCTAGTGAGAGCGCAGCAAGATATTGAAGACTTGCAAAAGCAAAAAGACTTGTACGAAAAACAGGCTCAGGATAGCCAAGGAGAAACGGCCTCTGTTATTCAAGAATTGCAGGTCAAGTTGCAGAACGAATGCAATGAGCGCGCAGAAGCCGAGCATGATGTCAAGCGTGCCAGGGCAGAAATCAAAACTCTAAAAGTCATGTTGGAAGAAAAGGAGGCGAAGTGGAACAACCAAACCACGGAGTGGGAGCAACAATTGCGTGGTCTAGAAAAGGAAAATGAAGCTTTGATAGACAAGGCAAGGCAGGAATTAGAGGATCGAAAGGAACATGAGCGACGAGAACGTGTGTTGGCCAACAAGCTAAACAATCTCAAGAAACTACAAACCCAGACAACCGATGTCGAGGAAGTTTTTGCAGATGACTTGCGCATGCTCAAAGAGGATGTAGCTGTCAAGACGGAGAAGATTGAAGCATTGGAGGCAGCAAAGGCGTCCTTGGAAAAGGAACTCGCACAAGAGAAAGAAATTTCTGGGACCCGAATCGAACAATTGGAGAAGGCTGTTCGAGAGGAGAAACACCTAAACGATGAGCGTAAGAAGAAAATGAAGTCATTCATTGAAGCCAAAGCCGAAGAATTGAAGGAGGCTAAAGCAGAAGCAGAGCATTACCAAAATGAACTTAATTCAGGAAATCAGGGCATGGTCGACTTGAACAATCGCTGGAAAACGCTTCATGCGCAGTGGGTGCAATCGCAAACGAGAAACCGTGAGTTGCAACGCGACTTGAACAAAATGAAAAAGGACATGGAGAACTTTCACAGAGTTGGAGACTCGTTAAACACCAAGCTGTCCAGCTCTGCAAAGGAAACAGAGCAGCACAAGAACAAGCGACTTGCTGCCAAACAGGAGCTCATGTCGGTTCTGGGTCAGTTGGAAATGGAGCGCGAAATTACCAACAAATTGCGCGACAGCATCCGTTTTACGTTTACTGCCAAGGCACAAAGTCAGCACCAGCTGCTGCAAGAAAATCTCACTGAATTTCAGACGCAACTGGGGGCTCTGGCTCGGCGTTTAGGCAAACCGATTCCCTTGAGTGACAGTCGACAATCCTCGCAAACGCTGCCATCTCTCGTTATGGAAGCCGTCGAAGAGTCGGAAGGAGCGAGCGAACACGACGACCTGAGTTCTCCCACCAAGAATGGAGCATCCAAAGAGCAAAAGCGCATTCTTTTGGAAATCACTCGTTTGCTGGCCAAGCTGGAAGTTGAAACGCAGCATATCAGTCAGAGTATCATGGCATTGACTTCTGGCATTGAACAGATGACGCAATTGATATCTGGTGGTGGTGGTAGTGGTGGTGAAGCTACATGCTTTACATCGTTGGGTGCCATCTTTTTCGGAGGTGGCATGCAAAAGGCAATTGCGGCGGATCAAGGTCGTAACAACAGCAACAACCGTGCTAATCCCGTGCGCTACGGGCACTCCAGTCACTTGCCCACAGAGAGTGGAACTCTGACGTAGTCTAGTGAAATTAATTATTATTACTATTCTGGAATTCATTACTCAAGTACTGTATACTACTCCAGCTAGCTAGTAGAGTAGTCTACTAGTAGTTTATTAGCAAATACTAGACCCTACTAGACTAGTAGAGTTGTAGTATTAGGACATCGGACTATTAAAAGTGCCCGGGTGGAGAAGTCAGCACTCCTTCTTGTACCAGGGTACTCTGTTTGTGTAACAGTACGTACGATGTTCGATCAACACATCCACCAATAATAAAAAAAATAACGAATTGAAAAATAACCCGTGTTGTAAGAATGTTTTAATTATTATTACTTATTATTATTTCTTCTTTGCTTGTTGTTTATTGGAGTACACTAGAGACTATTGCAGTAAACAACAACAACTCTACTCTAATAGGAGTGGTGCAGTAAAGATAATAATTAAATACTCGATGGCAGTAATTGTTGAGTTTTTATAATTTGAGCTACTCCTCCTTTCCTTCTTCTTGAGACCCTGTTTTGGTGAATCGGACTTTTTCTAAAACCGAAAACGTAACCACCATGTTTCTTCCAGAAACTGCCTCCGCTGCCAACAAGGCAGATGCAGATCGCAAGGCTGCCTTCAAGTTCATTGAAGCACAATGTCTTGAATTAATTCCAGAATCCTTGCGGAATGACGTAACAATTTCCATCCAAGAAGTACAGTGTGGTGATCCTACGTGTTCCCCCATCGATACGGCCATTGGAGTACTGTTTGCCAGGTACGCTGTGGTGGCTGCGAATTTATCATCATCTCTCCGAGTTGTTGTTTGTTTTTGTTGTTGTTGTTGTTGTTGTTGTTGTTTGGCATCCATCTGGTCGTTGTATGCGGGTGTAGTTGTGATGGCATTCGTTTCGTTCTGCTTTGTTTTTAAAATTACTAATACTCATATTTACTTTCTTTGTTTACTACGGATGGTCATGATCATTTAATTGACATTTATTGAACGCAATCCAAACTCAGTGGAGGCCAGGGCATGTTTGGAGTTCCAGCAGAAGCAAAGGATGTAACAGAGGAAGAATTAAAACACTTTTTCCCTACGCCAGACGTACTGGAGAAATGGCACAGGGGAGAACATGCGGAATGGCCACCCATGGTCGACGAGGACTTTCTTCCAGAGGACTTTCCGCAATTGCGATTCGAGGTGGGAACGAAAGTTTTGTGTCGTGTCGGACCCGAAGATTGGGCTCCCGGCCAGGTAGTTCAATTGTGGTACCGGGAACCCCAATGGCCAGCTGGATCCTTTGCGCCCTACAAAATCAAATTGGATAATGGGAGTGACATATTTGCACCTGGTGATATAGATCAAGTGATTCGAAAGGCATAAGAACAAACAATTCGATGTTTGGTGTGTGTGTGTGTGAGAGAGAGAGAGAGAGAGAGGCAAAAAATGACGGAGCGCAATTCGACGACAGGGACAAAGCATTTTATATTAAAGAAGTTGCTATCCTTTTTTTCGATACAGTGGTGGTACTTAATTTGCGGTATATTATCTACGGCTTTTTCTCGACACGGTACTACTGATAATATGATGCGTTTGCGTGTTGTTTATGTGTGATGTGTGTCTTTCTTCATTATTCCAACAATGTTTTGTGCAACTCGCTCGTCGTTTCTCAATGGGGGCGGCCAAGCGCGTTGCAATCACCACCATTGTAGGAGACGGGTGTATGGATGACGGCGAGGCTTCGAAGAAGGAAGATTGGAGTTGCCAAGCGATAACTTGGAGTACATGCATTACTAGAGGTCTTGGGCAATTGTAGTTAATGGCGTTGATCGTTGAGTCTATGGGTTTATAGACTAGCGCTAGCGGCAGTGAACGGCACGAATACACAATTATGCTCTTATTTCATAGAACGTTTTAATCCCTTCCCCATATCATTTTTCTTCTTTCATCTGTGTAGCTGCGTTTGAATCGTTTACTGTACTCGGAGTCGTCTTTATTATAGTTCGATACGCTCATGTGATTCTAAAATCCTTCCCTGATCACAACTTCCAATGGAAGACATATCATCCATTTTCGACGGCGTTGCAGGAATCATTTTCATTTCCAATTCCATCGATGGCGCCAGTGACTTGAAATGTGTAGGCGAGTCTACAGGATCCTTGGCGGTTTTGGCGGCAGCTCTCGCAGACTGCCTAGAAAGGAAGGACTCGTCAGCAACAGCAACGCTGTGTGCCTCCATAAAGACCACATCCTCGTCGCTGGTATTTTGGCCTCTTCGAACGCTCGCCAATGAATTCGAGCAAATGGAAAGTGATGGAGACAGTGTTTCGCCCTTGATGTACGGCTTGTCTCGCTTCCAAGTCCCGCAGTGTTCTATTGAACCATCGGCCCTTGTCTGAATACCTCGTCCGTCTCGCTTACCTTTGGAAAAATGACCGACATACTGGCGACCATCAGGCCATGTTAAACGGCCGTATCCATGCTTCAAGCCATTCTCATACGCTCCGTCGTATTTCTTGCCGCTAGGAAATGTATAGACTCCTTGGCCATGCTTGCTTCCTTTCTCCCAGCTTCCGACATATTTCTTTCCGCTGGGCCAAACGTAGACTTATGGAGAAAGAATGAACAAGGAATTGTGAGAAATTTCACGAGTGTATACCTGCATTCGAAAGACTAATGCCAATTATTTCGTCTTACCTCCCAATCCATGGTACCTTCCGCAGTTGAATTCTCCGGTATACGTAGCTCCATTTTGCCAAACGATGCGGCCTTTACCATGTGCTTTGTTATCCTTCCACTCTCCGTCGTACGTCTTGTTGCGCCAAATTTGCATTCCAACACCGGAACGTTTTCCATATTCAAAGTTACCACGATATTTCCAATCACTCTGTGTCAGACTTCCGAACCCGTGTTCTTTTCCATTCACAAAGTGACCCGAGTACAATCGTCCGTTCGCCCAGGTATGGGTGCCTCGTCCATGCTTCTTGCCCATGCGACATTCACCATCAAAGGACGCTCCATTGGGCCACGAAAATATAACGCGTCCATTCAAATGTCCCCCCGACCATTGACCCGTGACCTTGCGACCATCCTTCCACGTGTGTGTACCACGTCCATTTCGCGAATGATCGTCCCATTCTCCCACGTAGACTTGTCCATCGGGCCATCGATTGGTTCCTAGACCCCAGCGATATCCTGCATAACATTGTCCTTCGTAGACTTGTCCATCAGAAAATTTCATAACACCAACTCCGTGCGGTTGTTTGAGCTTGTTGAGGGTTCCCGAAAAGTAATACGCAATGGGTTCTTCTACATTGTCATATTTACCGCCATTATTGATTTTAGCAGCCCGTGGATCTCTCCATGGATAGTCTTGCACCATTTCGTCTCCATTTTGGTGAACATGAAAGGTAGGGTTCTGTCGTTGAAGTTTTCGTTGCATCGTCTTGTGAGAATTGGGAGTTGGAGGTCGTAGGAGAGATGATGGTGTGGACTGAAGGGATTGATTCATTAGCAAGCTCTGCTGACTTGCAAGAGAAGCTGAGGATGAGGCTGATATAGGACTGTTGCCACTGCTGCTTTGTCCGATCATGAGTCGCATTCGCTTTTCGCTGTCAACAAAGTCGTAGAGCCTGTGTTCCAACGAAATACGTTTCTGGTGTAAGGCCACCTTTTTGACTTCAAGTTCCTGGAGTCGCCTGGAAATAAGTCCCTCGGCTTGTTCGTCCTTCGCGTTGTATTTGTTGTCATATTGACTGGCGGGTGATATCAGCATAAGTTGCTCGTGATGATCATTTTGCAGTCGTCCGAGTAAGTCCTCTGGGGTCATCTCATCTTCTTGATCATTGTGTTGTCGTTGCTGCTCTTGTGAGATGGCTTGGTTGCCAGTCGTTGGCAACTTGTTGTTTGTCTCTTGATTCCGTGAGTCCTGTTTGCTTGAATGTCTACTGCAAGGAACGTGTTCCATTGGAAAATTACGATCTTGAGTAACATGCGTAGAGGTTGGACTGACGTCCATAATAAGTTCATCACCAGCAACAGCACCGTGGACTGTCGTTCCTTCCCCTTGGATGGAACTCATATCCGACAGCATGGAAGCCATACCCGCGGGTGTCGTATCAATAGTAGGTGATGTACAGAAGGAAGCATGAAAAGAAGAAGTGTCTCGGCTGTTGTGTTGACGACGGGCGTTGTCACGACTATTATTTTCATCTTCATCGGCCATGGTAAGAGGAGACACTACGTTGGCCGAGAAATTGTCATGGGTATTGTAACGACTTGTTTGCGGTGTCATGGCTGGTCGTGTTGCTGTTGTTGCAAGATGACAAGGAGGCTGCAGGTGCCGTTTCTTCATAGTAGAAAGGCAGGAAGGAACGTTGTGATGGGACTGAACCGTTGGCTTTGTCTTCTTGTTAGCAATTCCTTTCACAGTGATTTTGTGGTAGCGATTTCCGGGAGCTAACATTTCATCATCGTCATCGTCAGCAGCAGCAGCCTGGTTCTCGTTGTTATGCATGCTCATACAAATACCACGGTCCAGTATTCCACTGTCATCGTCGCTTCCACCACCGGTTTCATTCATCATCAATTCCAAGAGTTCTACTGTTGTACTGGTGGATTCCTCCATGATGGCGATGGAAGTCTCTTCGATGGGTTCCATGGTTAATCTATCGAGCTCCATGTCTCTCTATATCTTCTTCCTGGTTCGGTGTTGCGCTTGTGATGCGGTGATCTTGCTGCGATGTTTTATGTGCCATCGTCAAACGTCAAACCAAACGACTTTATTTTTTCTTTCAAAGCCTGGATGAATCTTTAAAATGAGAGGGGCTCGCTCTCGTTTCTTTTAAGTAAACTTTATTTGAATTTTGGCAACGACGCATATTTGATCGTGTCTCGCATTTCAGGGCCAACAATAGTAGCCACGTCTGGTTTCATACAGTTGCACACCTGCTCTCATTGATTCGAACTTGACATGTTTTAGAGCGCGGGGGCAACAACAGAACAATGATGTGTGAAACAGCAGCGATAGAACGACAGCGCAGTAAATAGTAATAATCAAAGCCATGTTCGACAAGCTAATTCTCTTGGAACGGAAAAGCTGATAGATGACAGATCTCTACTACAGCTAGTCATAACTCAAGCATTCTCAAGAAGCTGTTTCTGAAACTATCTATCTAAGTGTCGCTGTTGGCAAAAAAGAAACATCCATATTTAAAGATATGAAGGCTATATCTGTACACCAATAAACGGGGTCATTGCCGGATAGGATGCCAATTCTCAAGTGACGCGACAGGTAGTGTTGTCATCGCCACTATCATTCATGGTCAAGTGCCCTCCAACAATGAGTGCGCCGTCACTGCCTACTCCAAGCTGACCTACACAACTTTGTCAATCGAACATATATCAAGTGCAACAAGGTTTAGCAGAGCAAAAAGCTTCCTTCCTTGACCATCATTCATGTCCTGTCGAAAGTTTGTTTTACAAAGAAAGTGTCAGCTCAGATTCTACGGCTTTTTTTTGAAGACCTGTTTCATTGCAGATACTATATGTTCTTCGTAGAGAACATCAAAAGCTTCTGCGTGATCCTTGAATGCAATGGCCATTTTTCGGGACACCTCCGCGAGCGATGGTGTCCCCAAATGTCAGCCAGTGGTCGCAGAACAGGACGATTTTTCGTCGACAAGTTGTCGACCCATATTCAAGATTCGTTCGTGATCCTTGCAGTGTGATGCAAGAGGGGAAAAGGAAGACTTGGGATCGCCTCCGAATCCATGCTTCTTCATTAGTTCTTCTTCGTCCGAAAAATGCGACTCCAATACCTCAAGAGCGACCCTCAGGTTCTTGAGGATAGGGTCTTGAAGCAGATCATTGAGAACTACAGTGCACGCATAGTGTTCGTTGTCCATAGACTCTATCCCCAGAGATGAAGGCAGTTCCAGTCTTTGGATAGTATCAATTTCAGCTTTCAATACTGTGCTTGGTTCTTGAGGCGATGGCTTGACAACATTCAGTTCATCAGCTAGAATCTTCTCCAAATTCTCAAACGCTCCCACTCCGTAGGACAGATACGCAGCAGTCTTCCGGCTGACAAAGCATCCGGATGAATCCGAAATGATAAAGCCAGAACAGCCGAGCTGTCCAAATCCTACAGGCATGTAGGACCGTTCGGGAATGTAGCTGTTCACAGCTGCCTTGAAATCAAACATTTGTGAAAATGCCAAAGCAACCTCCATGGATTCGACGCAGACACACAAAAATTGCACTGCTTCACCATAAAGTCTAGCCCAGGCTTCCATTTGTGCCGCACAAGGGCGGCACCCGCCTCACCCACCATCGTAGAAATGCATTACAGTCGGCTTTCCAACCTGCCGAAGGAGCATGGTGCTGGACGCCAAATTGCTATCTACTACAGACCTACGTACCAAGTAAACAGAAAAGTCGCCCACGGGTTCTCGCTTGCTTAAAGGAATGCTAGCAGTAGCGTTCGCCATTCTCACTTAGTGTACAGTATTAATTGTTACTATTATTTTTGCGAAATGTGTTTTCGTTTAATATTATTGATTTCAAATGCGGAACTGCGAGCTCTTCTTCAGTTTTATTGACGACGTGTACCTCGTACGTCATCACTTTTTCTCTACGTGTGCGAGCTCTTTTGTTCTTTTGAATCTTCTATTCATAGCTCTTCGGCAACATGGGCGAGCTCTTCCTTTGTTCGCTGGAACCTTCTAAAAATATAGCTCAGGAAGGTCCGCCAAACCCCCAAACCCCTACTTTTATCCCTAACAGACTATTAAACCAAGAGGTCCATAAAACTTTAAATACTGGCAAACAGCTTGAGTCGTGTTGAAATATGTTAAAATAAATCTGTATTTCAACACATTTCAACACCTGTCAATATATTTCAACACGTATCAACACGTTTCAACAAATTTCAACACAAGACTCAATTTCAACATGACTTAAATATTTACAACTACAAATAAGCTAGCTAGTATTATCTACTAGTAGTAGTAGTAGTAGTAGTAGTAGTAGTAGTAGTAGTAGTAGTAGTAGTAGTAGTAGTAGTAGTAGTAGTAGTAGTAGTAGTAGTAGTAGTAGTAGTA
>Ga0100402_1000760_pt1 | contig 37878 bp, 34 predicted proteins | sample CryGeyme20150102_FD_80419 | JGI IMG/M metagenome (GOLD analysis project Ga0100402, IMG submission 80419) | Groundwater microbial communities from Crystal Geyser aquifers in Utah, USA - Crystal Geyser metaG 2015-0102 | ecosystem: Environmental > Aquatic > Deep subsurface > Groundwater | place...
CCCCAACCCCAACCCCAACCCCAACCCCAACCCCAACCCCAACCCCAACCCCATATTTGATATTAGAATAGAGAATCAGTGATATATAGTCTATAATAACAGCAGTATTCGAAATGGACCTTGACATTGAAGATTAGGATATTAAACCACTCATCAAATTGACTCTTCTCACCCAGACAGCCACTCCCCTAACCATCCGCATCCCCTACTTCCGCTCCTTCAAGCCACAAAGTCATATTACATACAATCAAACCCTCTTCCTTCCTCTCTTCCATACGCTTGAATTGTCGTCTCCTAAATAATAGGCAGAAATCGATCTCAAACCTCTAATCGACCATATTAATAACTAACATTATGTTACTGTGCAGACTTACCTCAAAGGTGGGAAGCCAGTAATGGGGAATAAGTATGCTCTGCATGTGGAATTTGCACAAATGGTGGTCTTTGAACATGAAGCTAATGAATTAGAGATCAACTTCAAAAAATTAGCACTCATGCCACCAAATTCAGTATCTACGCTTGAACCACAGTTACGAGTGATAGCCTGTCATGGTTCCCACTGGTCCGGCACTCCAGTCAAGGGTCGACAAGCCATGGACCTCAATCAAGATATGACCCTTTACTTCAAGTCTTTACTGGACAATATTAGCATTCAGGTCTACAACGGAAAGGAAAAAATATGTTAATGCAAAAAATATGTCTTTGAACTGCTATGTTTGGATTATCGTGTGTGTGATTTATCAGGGGAGAAAATACGAGGACAGGTCAAGATCAAGGCTACCACATATATTCCCATCATCGTTATTGACTGAGTTTCTTCATTGTCAGGTTTGATTTAATAATTGTAGTGATTTTATTCTCTTTGTTCAAGAAATTACTAATAAAGTTAATGATTTGTCTTTGGTAGATCTAGTAAAGATAAATTTGAGAAAAGCAGAAGAATCAATCAACTGTGACTAAAGTTTTGAATTTTGTGCCTTAGTACCTCTCCTGAAAATCCTGAGGTTCATACCGTCTAACTAACAAATATCATACATCTCTCGATCCACAAAGTCAGCCATCGTATACTTTCCAGTCGTCAAACTTCGCCATCGACAGTACATAGCAAGCACCACTCCTATAGTCGCCAGAATCAAGAGTAGCGAAATAACGATGAATCCCGATGTCGATAGGTTCGGATTGCAGAAAGTCTAAGTCAGGCAGTATGAGGCTTGAATGGTTGAATCATATTGGCAGCAGGCTAGTCCACCTCTGCACATGTTTTCGGTGCATTGTGACATTGGAAAATGTATATAATAAGTGAAGTGACAATGAACAGCGCTGAGGAATATCTGTTTGATTTCATGGAAATGCACGGAATCAAGCAAAAGAGGGAGAGTGCAGAAATTGATGTCAGAGAGGCATAAGGAGAAGCTCAAAAACAAGGGGACTAAGAAAATGACTCCAAGATGCATGCAGAAGTAGTATCAAAGAAATCGGCCAAACCCATCCTTTCTTCCCTTTTGAAGACTCTCTTCATGCTGTTGTTTATAGCATTCATCACTATTTCCTTCATCTCAAGAGAAAGAACCCCTCTCACTTTGCTCAAATTGACCTTCGATCCCGCTAATTTGACTGACTATCAATGATCTGCACCCTCGATCATATTTTTTAACTTTGGACAGTTAATAGAGGCAACTTTAATAATAAAATATACCACTAAAACCTCATGAAAGGCACTCCTCTTGCACCTCAGCAGCTCAGAGAATTGCTATATCAACAGAGCAAACAATTACGAGCCAAACAATAGCATTCAAACAGATCTAGCGCTGTTACTTCATTTAACCAAACCAAAAAGACTATGTCAAAATCAATCACAGTTCTTAATCGCAATTCATACCTCTACTCTGATGAACCTTCATAGATTAGGGATACACCTAGTCGATGCAGCACACAACCTAAACGTCAATTTTTATAAGTCGTCAGCAGTCAGCGAGATCTTCATATTTGTGAAAGCAAAAGTAATAGATTGAGCAACGTGAGATCGTATTCTCTTATGATCGGACCTGCTTCCTCGAGAAATTCGGCTAGAACCACAAAAAATAAGCTGATCTTATCTGGATAAGATAAAATGAATATGAGAAGTTCGCTTCCTACGCCTACAGTGAAGCACACCGATTTTCTACATCCTAAACAATCCCTATAAATCAACAGAATGTCAGCTCCTGACAAGCAACTGCAGCACAGCCAATCTGTCTGTCTACGACCTCAGACCCCAAGAGCAAGTTCACAACTACTTCAAAGACCACAGACACCGCAATCTCCCCACAAACAAGTGATGAGAAAGCTAGAGCAGAACGAAATTGGTCCTCGAGGATCAAAAACCTCAAATAATAAACTTATCATTCAAGGTCCTCCAGTGTATCGAGTGATCAGCAAGAAATAAATAATTCGAAATCCCACCACTCAACCTCTAAGGCCAGTTATCGAACTCACTAGATCCACTCAAAAGAAAGAAGCATAAGTTAAGGGATAGACAATCAAGTATACTCCCTGTTAGAGCATTGAACTAACAAGGAACTAGGAAATATTGACTACATCAGCATTTTTCCAACAAATGCCTAGCTACAGCAGAGCAACAGCCATCTATCAGCTATCGTCTGAGATGCTATCCATTCAGAATCAAAGACAGCAGGTAGAAGGCAGGATCAATGAACAGTTGGACAACATTTCGCAAAAAGCTTCCTCTATTGTAAACAAATCACCACCTCCTAAACAATAACATTTGGATATACATAAACAAATCAAACACTTGAATTCAGTGAAAGTTGAGAAAGAGAATACTCAGAATGAACTATAAAGAGATCCTCTAACTGATAGATCGCAACTCAGCAATGCCTCAATCCTAACTTTCAAAGATTCTACTCATGTAAGGAAAAAATCAGGTCAGATCAAATCCCAATCTACAGTCCTTTACAAAGACAGTGAAAATGAACCACCGATTTCAACCAGTCAGTTGAGACAGCACATCCTCACCCGTATTTTCAGCTGATTCCTGGAGTCCCTTTCATCTAATAATCTTTTTGAATTTATAACTCGATGTCTTATCACTCTGCTGTAATGCCTAAATTTGCCTTGATCGCCTCTACTATTAACCTTTCCTGGTCCTCTATACCTTCCCGGTCTTCGTATATCTTATCCCTTGGAGTGTTTTTATCCTTTGAGCAGTATATTTGTATCCTGTTTCCTGAATTTTTAGTCCTGTGGTGACCGATGTGTGAGTTTGGGAAGCAGACCTCAAGTGTCTTTTCAATTTTACTCAAATTGTCCCATTTGCAATCGATGCAGGACTGAATCACCAACTGATGCTATTTGTTGGAAATTAGTTTCGCTTCAGATCCACCCATTCTACTCTAAGTTTATTCAAATACAGAGATAGAATATCAGCAGAGTTAAAACTCATCAAGATTATTACTCCAACCTTCTAATGTGAAGCCTCTTTCTATTTTTTGGGGTTTTCCTTTTTCCTTCTTGCCAGGCAGCTTGAAATCTGGATCATATTTGAATCTTAAAGCTTTCTTGGTCATATTTTAATTGATAAGGCATACCACTTTCTTTGATTGAAGTTCATTGGGAATAATAAATTCATCTTTGCCTTTACTGAGTTGGTATTTTTCTTGCGAGAGAGGTAAAGATGCTCGTTTGGTGACTTTTTTCTGTTGTTGAGGAGACCACTCAACTTCATGGTTTCTGAGCTGAGAGATAGTGAATAATTTTTGAGAAATTGATGGCTTTTTGACTTCTTTCATAAGCTCCATTTGTCTGTAGTACCGTTTGCTGATCTCTTTATCAGTTCTCTGACCAGATTGCCCCAATTTTATAGATCCATAGGACTACATCCTATCATCTTAGCATTATATATCCAACTGCCCTTGGGTCTTGATTTATGGTAAAGTGAGCACAATACTGCTTACTTTTTTGTGCATTTTAATGAATTGATTAGTTAGTTGCATCTGATCTTCAGGGTTGCTATTTTTGGGACATGAGGCCTGTCTCGGTTGAATACTTCGACTATTTTTGGCATTGGGCTCTTTATTGCTCATGACCGAGGCTGTTCCCAATTTCCGATCAATCTTCAACTCGAAGAAGCTCAACCTCATTTTATTGTCATTGCTCTTCATCTAATTATTACTTACTAATTAAAATCATAATCTGGAGATGAGTCGACTGAATGAGTTAGTGAACTTTATCTCTAAGCCATAAGTCAGAGAGGATCCTTTCTGGAGAACAGTTCTTACGTCTGATAGTCGCAGCATATTTCCCAAATACGAACTAGTAAAAATATAACTCGCCAAATGCCATATGAATAAATTGAGATTGATCATGGAAGATCTTCCTTCTTTTCTGTCTTTACCTCTCTATGCACAAAAGATGTAAAAAGCTAGCAAAGCAAATAAAGAACGTGACGTCGGAAAGGAACTTGATAACATCAAAGGTGAATTTGAAAAATATCAGGAGTCGAAAGTATCAAATGATTATCAATTCGAGGTACTTGAGGTCAAAGATAAGGTTGAATATTTTTGCACTGAGTTGTCAAAACCAAAGATCAAAGAGGAACTCAAATAAGTCATCAATAAACACCCCAAGTGGAAATAATACTTGAAGACGCATTTGAGATCCCAAGAGTTGCTAGATCCTTTCCTCAAAGAGAAAGACAAATGCTAGCTGGCTAGTGTAATCGAGCTATCACAACTTGATGATTGTTTGCTTTCTGGTACAGCTGGCAAGATAATCGAGGAGAGAGTTCGAGAAGAAGTGATGCAATACAGGCTCAAACAAATTTTTGAGCACGGCTATGTTTGGGACGTCATTTAGAACGACCCCTATGAACAAGAATGGCGAGCTGTTCTAGACAAGCTCAACAAACCTGTTGAATAATCCTCTATCGATGAGTATGTTTGATGTTGAGTATCGTGTATCATATATGGGATAATAATTAACAATGAGGGCTATAGGTATCGGGTTGCTGGCTATCATTGTTCTATTAAAGGTTGTGAGTGGTCGGCTCATAGTGTTGAAGCTGATAACAATTCAAGATGAACCGAGATTAACTGTCAAGAGCAAGTTCAAATTCAATGAAGTATATGCTACCTCCAAAACTCTTGAGGCAATCTAAAAAGTCAACAATGTCAGCTCTTTTTAATAGATTCCCGAGGTTCCCATTAAAAATTAAGGCGTTATCGACAAGAAATACTTCCGAGTCAATCACACAGGTATATATATCATTGCTTAACATATGGACAGTCAGCAGTTTCAAAAAATGCGAGATAGTTATAAACCTAAAAATAACGAAATCGTAGTGGTCAACTCTCCCCTCAAAGCGCACCTCAACATGCAGGAAAACTTCCAATTTTGCTACATTCGATAAACCTTCGAGGACACCACTGGACAGGACAGGATGGATACCATAGCTCAGCTGTGTCAGCCTCAACTAGAAAACGTCATAACCAGCCAGAAGAAAGAGAAAAAAGAAATAAAATAGAAAGAAAGCAGTCATTTTGAAGAGATAGCCGTTTCTAGTGGAATACTGGCTATTTTCACTGCCGTCAAAGTATTCTATATATCTTACAAATCTCAAAGGCAATCTATCGTCTGACCTTTGACGATCTGATTATATAGTCTATTGTTGTTTGAATATCAATAGAGTATATAAATCATTCGAAATAGTTCTGCGAGGGAAATAAGATCGGTTCATAAACGTGCATCATCTTCTCACTCATCGGATTTTTGCCTGCATTCAAATCCGATTCGGATAAGTTCATGTATGAGGGATGGTTTTCCACCTCTTGAACCTCCATCAATTCATTGCATTTGGTTAACGATTGCACCAGCACCTCTTTAAGGTCTGGGTAATGTCCCTCTATCCTTCTAAGTGCCGCAGCTATCTCCTCTACAGTTGTTCGGACATGTTGTTTATATCTGGTAAGTTATTGATTTTCGAGCTTCTGATCTATGCTTATATTATCTGATTTCTATTGAGACTATTCACGGTCAGCTGTTTCTGTTTTGCTTTTTTTAACGTTTCTTTTGATTTTAGCTAGCTCTTTGCTGAGTAAAGAATGTGGTACATGTTGTTGCGGTGGAAATGGTCGTTACGAAAATACATGTAGTTACGCTCTTTGACTAGTTTGATGACTTTGCTGAACTTGTACATGTTGAGCTGACGGATGAAGGAGGATAGGTGCTTATGCCTGAAGAAGTGAGGTAGGACCTTGTCTTCCAATTTTTTGGGTTGTTTGATTAGAATTTCATCATCGCCGTTCCAAGTCATATACTCCTGATATTCCTTGCGCTTCATTTGAACAGAAGTACCTCGAGGATGTGGTATAACTTGATAACGAACTCAGGGATGCGTTATTTGTAAGGCTAAAATTCAGGTAGCATGGTCTCCATTACTTATCTATAACACACTCTAGTGGAGTTTTTAAAAAAATTACTACTAGCACACACATCAATTATTCCTCTTAAGAACTTTTTTGGGTAGTAACCCCCTAGATAGAATATTTAGGAATGGTTGGGATCAAAGATATGTGGTAAAGTTTTGTAAAGTCATTTTCGGTTATTTTAGAATAAAATTGTCCAGTAAGAATATTAGTCGGATAGAATATATCATATATGCAGAAAGGAAAAATGAAAAAAATAAAGAGTCAATGGCTGTAGATGGATCAAAAATTAGATAGTTTTGTTGGAATATGTGACTGGATAATTATTATGTAGAGAACATCAGACCACTTGTCTGTTAAATAATTTTCTCGATGAAAATAATCTCTTTAGTCTTGATTCGTCCACCCCTGAACCTCTACTATTTTTCTAATCCCACTTGTTGCAACTGCAACTCTTGTATTTGCAGGTCCTTTGACTGCTTTCAGGGCACGCTGATTAAACTGGTCGATCTCTCAATACCTTAGCTGAGCTCAATAATTTACGTTTGTCAAGAGGAACCCTTTATTTGATTGTGGCTGTACTTGCAAAAAGATGTTTGGTCTGTGGCACTTGCTAGCTTTGCTTTCTGGGCTTTAGTTTTGATTGAGCTTATTTGCTGATTTGTGTTGATTTGAGCTCTACTGTCTGCCTCAAAGATTGTACTTTATTGGCACTATGCCGTTCTGTTCTCAATCTGCTACCATCCTTCGATAGCGATCTTGGCTTGTTGATCTCTCTGCTTTTTCTCAAGATTTATCCAGTTGCACTAGGCTTATCTTCAGTAAATATACCTCGATAAGCAAACCCATTAGTTCGTTGGTAGAAGCCAATTCCATCTTTTTTATCGTTTTGAAAGAAACCTTCATATTATTCACAAGTCTTAAGAGATAACCATTTACCATATCCATGACGCATACCCAATCTAAACTATCCCTAATAATATTCTACATTTTCCTCGTAAAGAAATCCGTGACCTTCACGCACTCCATTGGCAAATTGACCCTCATAAATATGTCTGTTGGTGATTTCAATGCCTTTACCACTCCGTACGCCTGCTTTGAATTAACCCCAGTACTCCTGTGTTTCTGAAAAGTGGAGACCATACCCATTAGGTTCCCCATTTCTCCAATGTCCCTTGTAGTAGTGATATTTTCCACCTTCCAGCAACCACACCATAAATCCCTTCCCATGCCTTTTATTGCCTTTGAAATCACCAACATAAAAATTGCCTTGCTCGTATATCTACACTCCTACTCCGTCTCTCTCGTTATTCACCATCTCCCCTTAATATATTTTTCCCTGGGGACAAGAAATGACACCTTTACCGTGACGCTTACCATCGACTATTGTTCCGACATACATTCTATTATTATTGAAGGCTATTTTCGGCCCGCCATAGTTTGACAGATCTTTGAAGGTGGCAGGGTTGAAAGAAAGAGGTTCGAATTTCATGAAATACCTGGAAATAGTTTTATGTTCGGCTTCCGATAGGATGATTAGCTATTTTTGTCTTGCGGCTGTTGAGGAGATCATAACTGGAATTTGTTCTACCTTGAGCCGATATGGCTATCCTTGGTTGATAAACTGTTGTCTGATGTGATTTGCTCGCTTGATGACATTCCTACATTTTTATCGACCCTCCTCCATTATAGTAATGCTATGAAATCTTACTTGTGAGATTAAAGCAGGCTTGATACTGCATAAAAACAAGGAAAATATTTAATTTGTGGATCTGTCAAGAAAAGAAGGTTATTAAAGGATCAATAATGTCTGGATGCGTAACTATTCCTGTTGAGATTGTTACTGCCGCTTAGATAACTTCCTCTTGACTGTTCCAAACCATAGTCTCCATATTGTCCATACTATTTCTCATAAATTGGAGCCACTTTAAAAGATCCATAGTGATTGTTGTAAGTCGAACTACCCTCAAATTTTACTTGCTTGCGATTTGATTACAACTTAGGAGAAAGTATGACATTTTCTATCTTAAAGGAGGGGTAGTCGTTTTGGTAGCTGGAAGTACCTTGGAACGGACGATTGTTTTTGTACTAAGGATGCTTGTATCGGTCTATTTTTGGCATTGGCATCGAGTGAAATTGTGATTTATATGATGATTCGCCTTAGAACTTGACTGAAGACCTGGAATCTTGTAACCTGCTATTGACTGCGGGCGAATGTTAGATGTTTTAGATTTTACATGGCTTGTATTGCTAGCTGTATGCTGTATCTGCCACAAATGGTTCAGATTTGAGTATTTATCGCTAAATTTAAGTAGGAGTACGCCTATGCTGCCTATACGAGTCACTGACTATGTTTGCTCTTCCACTCGAAATGGCAGATACTCTTCTTTGTAGTTACTTTTCAACACTTCAGGATTGTAATGCCTCTATTGGTATTGACATTGTTTCCTTTCGTGAATTGGCTGTACCGAGAATCCTTTATATTGCTGCTGGTAACTAGTCGTGAAGTCAGATTTTGGCATCTGTCGAGGACATGAATGGCTGAATAAGAAGAGCAATTTACTTTCCACAATGGCACAACTTACATGCACACTGATACCCTCTCTATCCTCTAACTAAATAATGCTCATCTTTCTCGTGATCGTAGGTTGGCATTCAATAAAAATTATCAATCAGACCTTACCAAAACAAAAAAATGATAGAAAATATTGATCCATTTTACAGTCAAAAGAAAGAAAAAGCCCCTAATTAATGTAATACAGCTTAACGATATAAGGCATGATCATTTATGGCTTACACTAATAGTGGTGTCCAATTTATGCAGTGTGTCCTTGTATGTATATCTGATGCCTTCTAATTTGGGTAAAAGTATGTTCAGAGATGCTTTGTTCGGATGCTTCAGTAAATTTCTGAACTCATCCTCATACATCCTCCTCTTTGCTTAGATTTTCTGCAATAAACCAGTATTCTCCTTCTACTCATCTCGCTTCAGCAAAGTGAACTTATTTGTCTTTCTGCTCCTCAAAGCCTACATCAGTTGTTATGGCTGATCATCGAGACGTTAGACTAGGGAGTCAATTTGTTCATGCGAGAGGGTCGTCCATGGATTGTTGGGTACGATGTATTGCTGTTTGGAAGGTTTGACTGTGCGCAAGCTGAGCAAAGATCTGAATCTGATCTGGTCAGCTTTGTAGAAAGTATGCGTTTTGTTCTTTTTGCCTTATTGGAGAATTTATTTGCATGAACTGAAATTCTTCTTCATCATGGAATATAATCATCATTGCTGAACTTCCTCTAAGCCTATAACAAATCCAATAATTTCTACTTTGTTTTCAAAGCTTATTTCTCATCAGTAGCTCAACTGTACCCGTATGATTAGGCAGTTCTGTTAATATAAATGACAACAATTCAAAGGGCCATGAACGGGGTGTCGTCCCTCACCGCTCGCAACAGCCACAGAATCACCTGCGCCCTCTTCCTGCTAGCCTGTCTCATTGGACCTGGAGTCACGCTCAACTAGTATCTTTTCATAGAGTCAGCGTGGAATTACAAAGTTAACCACTTATTGCCAAAAAATCACAAATGATATCCTTCGCCCGCTCCGAAATGACAAACTATTACAATGTAAGCAAAGAAATAGACAGTATCAATATTTTTGCAAAATGGATTTAGGCATTCCTGCCCAGAAGTTCGATCTGATTTTGGACACAGGTAGCAGTATTATGTGGGTTCCTTCGAAAAATTGTACCAATTGCCCAGATAGCTCCAATAAGTATGACTCAACAGCTTCTAATTCAGCTCACCCCTTACCTCTGAGAGATCATATCAAGTATGGAAGAGGATAAGTAAGAGGTTTCTACATCTACGATTCGGTGTAGTTCCAAGGCGTCAGCACATAAATAAAACTTCTCCTGGTTGACTAGCAAACAGACACTGAAAATGCACAAGCTGACGGCATCATGGGTCTGAGTAACTACCCTTTAGTTGATAACCTCCTAGATGTCGCCTATAGACAAGGTAAACTAACCTCCCCTCAGTTTGCTTTTCAGTTGGGTATGCGTTAGCTCAAGCAAAAATCATACTTCCTATATAACATCAGCTAAGACGACTTTCCTTAGGCTGTATTTATTAACGCAACCAGTCGAAATTATTGGACTATACCGACCAGAGAGACTACTTTTGGCAATAACAGCTATAATGTTAGCAACGCTTTGGTGGATTCGGGTACCTCACTGATTTTGCTGCCACCAACGATGTTTGAAGATCTAGAGGAGAAAGTATTCAGACAGCACTGCTTCGTCAATCCGCTGAGTAGGTATAATTATAGACAGGACCAAACACACGCAGATGCAAATGCCCCCATGAAGTACAGTATCCAAACCTGACTCTTGTCTCCAGCGCCCTTTCTTTCAACATTACGCCTGAGCATTATATCTCTGGTGCCTACAATCGAAGAAATTGCATCCTCGGTCTCGATCGCAGTCCCATCACTCACAACAATTTTATTATCCTTGGTGACTTGTTCTTCCACGAGAGGACAATCATCTTCGACAAGAATGCCAATAGGATAGGATTCATCAGTCAGGATAAAACCATTTCAGTTTATCCTTCGGAGAATTGGGTTTATTATGCCCTTGACTTAGTGGCTGTATTGGCTCTAGTGGTGGCAGTTCTTGTGCTGATGCTGAGAAAGAGATCGAGAAATAGGTTATCTGAGCTAGCCGAAGGACTGAATCGGCCTGAGATGGAAATGACAGTTGGATAGTGAATCATTTTTTCTGTGATTTTTTGGAATCTTAAAGATATTTGCGATTCTTCATAAATTAGCTTAAAGGTCTGTTGTAAAGCCGATATATGGTTTTTTGATAGCAAGAAAAGAAGAGAATAGGGGTAGCTTATAAATTTATGAACACTGCTGGCTCTAACTATTGTGAGCGCTAATATGCATAATTGAGTAGACATATTAATTTGACTAGTATAAGCAGCTGTAACACACCTTTATTTTGAAGCTTAATCATGACTGACTCACAAGTCGGCAAGGGGAACTTCGGATCTGTCACACTCAAAAACAACGCTGAGAGGCCTACAGCCGTCAAAACAGTAAATATACAGCAACTCAGATGCTCTGCTCGCATCCTCCCACTTCCTCATTTCTCACAGAAACATCCCTTCTTGCCTTGTGCCAACACCCTCACATTGTGACCTACTATGACAGCACTTATCACTAGAAAGAAGGAGTCTATGAACTATAAATGGAACATTTGCCAGGAGGAACTCTTTATCCAATCAAGCAACACTACCACAGTCATAGCTACTATGATACTCTGTTCGAATGGACCCAACAGACAGTCTCAGCATTGGTCTACCTTCATGAAAGAGGAATCATTCATCGTGATGTTAAACTTGGCAACTTGATGCTTGATGGGGAAGGGAAAATCAAGCTAATAGATTTTGGGGTGTCAACCTGGAAATGGATGCTTCCTTTTGAGAATAAATCACTGATCGGAAGTCCTCCTTACATGGCTCCTGAAATCATCTGCTAACAGTACTTTTTATTCAATATAGGCCTTACAACTAGCTAGTCGATGTATATGCACTAGGTGTCTGTCTCTATCAATTGACTCACAATCGCACTCCTTATAAGGGCAGCAACAGACATGAGTACTGGGATGATACTCTGACTAGCAACCTTGTCATCGATAGTTGTGTTCCCTACATGTGGCAACAGATAATGCAGAAAATGTTGGAAAAAAATCCAAAGAAAAGAATCTCCTCCATTCAACTTCAAAGTAGTTGTCTAACTATATTAGCCGTCCTCAACAGCCGAAATTACAAAAAGAAAGAATCCAAGTTGAACCCTCATTGATTTTGTTTTAATATAATATCAAATACATAATACTTAATGTGAGTCAATATAAAGCTATACGTATTGACGTGCAAGAAAGTGGCATAAAGCTAAAAAGTACAAATGATTATCAAAATGGAGAGCGGCCGAACTGAGAAAAACGGTTACTAAGGATAAAAGTAGATTTACTAACTGCCAGGACCAAGGTAAGTGGGCCGATCTGTCTTCATCCTCTCTCCTACTCCAAAAGTTGAGTTGGCCTTCTTCCGTCTAAAACTGTCCCTATAGCTATTTGCTCCCTTATCAGCAAAGCCCTTCTTCGAATCTAAATGAAATTTTTGATACACGCACCAGGTCCAGGCACTTGATTGTCATACTTGTCAAGAAGACCTTTTGGTCTATACTATTTTTTGATTGTAGGAGTGGCCGTACTGCGAGTGGTGCTCAACTTTTACAGGCTTGAAGGGGAGACCAAGTATGTGGCACAATTTGGCTGTCTGTCATGAATTTTGGGTTCTATTCTTTTACCCATGTAAAAAGGTCTCTTCTCCAGAGATCCCTTTAGCGTGTAAGATCCTGGACCCAGCTATTGGTTAGGCTTCTTGCTAAGATAGTACTCCTGAATAGATGACTTGTTACCTCTCTTCCTATACCAAAGGTAGTACTTTTGTTCTTATCTCTCCTCCGCCCATCTAAAGAACAGTCCATATAATCACGCCAGCTTTCTGCTCCTCTCATACTTTTCAAACTGTTTCTAAACCTTCGACCGGGAGAAACAGATCGACTTTAGAATACGCTGGGTATTTCATAGTATCGATCGGTTGAGCAACTTAAATGAGAAGGATAGTACTTTTTAGGGGGCGTGAATCTTTATGCTTGCAGAAAGGAGCATACATTTTTGGTAGGCGATGTGTTTAGCGGATGGTTGATATGATACACTTGCTTTTTTGAGAGGAGCTTCATGTCGAAACGAATAGTGTCAATAAAATCTTGATTATAGGCTTTAAGATTTTATTTATCATCTTAGTTAAGGTCATTTGAAGGAAATTTTGTCCATTGAAATATTAAGATCATTGTACTTTTTGTGGAAGCATCAGAAATGAATAGAAAGTACCCTAATGCCCTGTTAGCTATACTTATTTGTGCTTCAATACTAAGACTATCATTATAATTTGTACTTAATACTTGGAATGGCACTCTCTGTCATCAGGTAAGCTGACTTTATGGATAAATTCAAGGATGTCAACTTCATTAGGGATATGCATCAGCAAACTAAAGCCCTACTTTATAGCTCAAAAGATTTTGAAGAGATCCACAAAAGTCTGCACCTGCAAATATAGCTGGAAAAGATATACCTTGAACAAGAAGATACTTGCACTAAGAAGAAAGGACGAGGCGGGAACAATATCGCCTAGAACGTCAAGAAATCCCTTCTGGCTATATTGCGCCAATGCCTCCCGAAAATTTTGGCGATTGAGCTAAACTAAAGATTCATAGTTCCTTATTCTCTCAAATCACAAAAGGAAAACATCGTTCTTTTCTTCCTTTTTCTTCATATATTTGTTAGGGAAGGAAAAATTAAACAAGAAGTGGTCCAAACCATCCAAGAGGAACTTATTTTCAAGATAGACAAATATATTATCAATTCTCGCAGTCGAATTTAAGGCGAAGAATGGCGTCGTTAGTTTCATTTGAAGAATATTAATGAGTTTGAGAAATTCAAAAGCTTAGATTTAGACTTTACCCGACCAAGAAAGCTTTAAGATATAACTGATCAAATCGGCAGATTTTATCTAAAGAAAAAAGTATAAGCAAAAAGAGCTTAATAAAGATTGCTAAAAATCATAAAAAGACACAACTAACTCCGATAGTTATTCCCTGAAGCTCAATAATAGAAAATAACTGAAACTGAGGCCTCTATCGAAAAACAATAAAATTATTGCTGTGACTAAGAATGTGAAATAATCTGATTGTTTGATTATATTTAAACAGACTAAAAATCCTTAAAAAATATGTGATTTTTTATCAATAGATTCTATACAGTATTTCTGATTACTTGAATAGCGTTCCAACTATTATATTTTTAAAATTATGAGCGTAATCGACCGGAAAGAATTAGCTCCGTACTAAAAACAGTACAAATACGAATTTACACTCGAGATCCTCAAGTTAACTTGTGAGACACCTCTAGCCTGTTCTCTGAAGATCATGTGGAAACGCAACAACAAAAGTATCTAGACCAAAAATGCATACTAAGTCAAAATGGGAATAACTGATATCCCTCTTAAAGAAGAAAAATTGTCAAATTTGTCGACCTTCATCTATAACTCCTTGAAAAAATAGTTCTATGGCAAAGAGTCAGAATTGATCGTTATCATGTACTTTAACGGGTCGCCAAAAAAATTGGCAAACACTCCTATTGATACCCGTTGTGTGCTTGATCCGTCTAACATACGTTCTGGCAAATCCCAGATCTTTGAAGCCAACCTCACCCCTGCTGTTAAATCAGGGTCTGGTACAATCACATACAAACTTACCAGTGTCTTCAAGCAAGAAGTGCTCTAAACTTAAAGGCCATCAACAGGAGCAGGAAATGGCTTGAACGTTTCAGGATACAGCATCCAGCAACCTTATGAACGAAGATGTATTTTTTATTGTATACAGATGAAGTTCCATCTCAGGACAATATATCGCTGGGCAGCTATAACCATACTCGCTATTCAGCAAACAGAAGAGATAGAGATGACTCCTCTTCTCGTCGGCATGAGTATGGATTAATATCTGGACTCAGGTCCAACATTTCCAATCAAAACCCAGGCAATGATTTTGATACAAGGAGCAACAGGAGAAGCATTGATAACTAAGCAAACTTGAACAGAATTTTGAATGAGTAGCAAAAGAAAAGAAGCAAAGTTGAAGCTTAATTGTCCAAAAATCAAGTTGAACTTGGTGAACTAAAGAAAAAGATTAGTGAGTTGGCCATTGAAAATATGAACCTTAAGAACGAAGTGAAAAAGCAAACAGAAACAAAAGATACCTGTGACAAGGAGTAACTCAATGCCCTACAATATAAGTTATATGAAGCTAACAATGAGCTGAGATAATTGAGAACTCAACTATAGAACAAAAAAAGATAAGGAGAGAAGTTAGAGAGTGAATGCATGAGATTCAGAATGGAAAGAAGTAACTATGAGCAAGAGTTATCAATCAGACAGGCAAAAATTGAAGAAGTTCAAAGAAATGTCGCCAGCTCACAAGCTATATAAATCCTCAAAAAATAAAATGGAGACTTGAGATACCAACTTGAAAGCATCAGACGTTATCTAGACTAAGTCAAACAACAATCAAACGACAAGGAGAATTAAATTATCAGCCAAAATTACAGAGAACGTCAGGATCTCATGGGAAAAATTGAGTTTCTTGAAAGATAAAACGATAGAATGAGAGGTAATGGTGATGTCTTACAAGAATTGCAAAGGAAAGTTGGTGATTCATAAGATGAGTTAAATAGGCTAAAAAATGAGCTCAACAATCGAGTGAGGGCACTTCAACAAGCTGAACAAGATTCTGATCAACTGCGAAACAGGCTTCAATAGCTATAAATAGAAAGGAGTTACAGCCAGAAAGACAATTCCAGAGTGAGAGAAGCAGAGGGACAAATTTAGTATCTCAGAAGCGATAACATAAGATTGAAATAATAAAGCAAATATTACCAAGAACAATATGAAGAAAGCCAACAGCAAATGCAAAGAATTAAACTAGAACAAAGCCAAAATGACAGCAAAAATAGTAAATTGTTACCTCAAATCAACGAACTCCAGAAAAAGCTTAACTAGGCATAAGTCGAAATCAATGTTCTTAGAGCAGAGAGTCATCAATTAGAACAACAAAAACAAAACCTTGAAGGAGATCTTAATCGCATGAAAGAAGACATGTTCAGATCAAATGCCAGTGCCTCCGTCAATCCATAAATGGACAGATTACTCAGATAATCTCTACAAATGCAAGTTGAGCTTAAATTTGCCAAAGATTAACTTGAGAGATTGAGAGGGCTCGAGTAAGCATTTTAAGGTGAACGCTGGCGTGCATAGAAAGAACATAAGTAAAGAGTCTAAGTTGAGGGACAATTTGAACAGACTGAAAAGGAATTAATGAAAAAGAACAGAGCTTTGCTTATATAAACTGAGAAACAGAAAGTGATGGCCTAACAAATTTAGGAGCAAAGGGCTGCAGCCTCACTGTACAAGGAAGAACTTTAGCAACAGCAGCATACTTTCTCTCATTTGCAGGATTAACTCCAACAGACATGTGATGACAACAGGCGTCTCAATCAAGATATAATCAATATGGAACAACATATTAACAGCCTGAAATCAGAACTCGAGAGAGCCAATTCAGCAGGTTAACAAATTTCTGCACTTCAAAATAACTATCGTGAGCTCGAAGGTAAATACAACTAAAAAACTGATGCTTTGATCAGAAACAGTCAAATTGTGGATGCCCTCAATAACTAATTACATCAGCTGAAAAGCAGAAATTAATAACTACATAGGTAACTTGTGGGAAGAGACAAATTACACTATGATCTTGAAAACAGATGCAAAGAGCTTGAAAAGTTAAAGGCTGGTTGGGACTCCTAGAGAAGCAGATTAGGGCAGGACAAGAGAATGCTCGAGAAGAGGAACTAGATGGTCATGGAAGAGATCCATACCATGAAAAAACGATTTGAGGAGGAAAAAGGAAGATCGATGTCCTACACTCGTAACGAAGATAGCCATAAGGTGAGAGTTCTCGAAAGTGACCTCGAGAAGAAAGAAAAAACAATCAGCAAATTGAACAAAGAAAAGTTGTAATTGTAGTAAGAAAACGTCAAGATCAATGTGCAGGTTATGAAATTACTATCTGAGGTGGAGAAACTAAAATCAGGAAACCTTAACTACACGAGTTCCTCATTCAAGAGCTTGGGATCTTACAAGTGATTAACTTTTGACTATTGCCTACTTTTATACTTAATTGCATCAGTATTGAGTTCAATAACTTTCCTTCGACCATAATTGGAACAATTTAATAATAGAATAATGTAGAAGGTTTCCAAAAAAACAGATCTGGATAACACAAAAATCACCAGCATGATCAGTTACCGTGGTGGCGACATCACCGATGCTGCTCGACTCTATCGCAAAGAATAAATCCTCAAGAAGAAACTCAAAAACATTCTCGATACAAATGGTCAACTTGAAAAATAAATTAAAACTCATGAGTCCTAAATCAAAGATGAACGGACTAGTGTGCAGTTCCAATTAGGTGACCTTATTGTAAAACATGTCATTAATGCAGAAATAAATGACTTTGAAGTTTGGACACTTCTGCTAAGAGAAGTTAGAAAAAGAGGAGTTTCCGAATAATGCGGGTGCCCACCGGACCATCCAGAATATGATGGTAAAATACTAGGCAATGTACAATATTCCTTATTTTCAGCGAAAAGTAATGCCTGATGATGGGGAAAATATTCGAATCCCTACAGAAAATTCATCAAAACTATAAAAACCACTCTAGTGACATGTAGGACATGGTCCTCTAGTCCTAAGACATCAACCAATAGTACCAATCATCAATGGAGTGTACTATCCATAATATCTGTAAATAGTGATTTTACACAGGTGAGTAAATCAAGTCTAGAAGCAAAAAAAATTAACATTTGGACAATACCACCCAAGAAATGATTAAAGATATCGATAACTATGTGGAGGGAATGGTGGAATTGGAGGAAGAAGAGGGTCGGGTTTTGGCTAAGATTGAAAAATTGAAAAAAATGGCCAATTGCCAACAAGAAAAGGTCAACTAGATCAGCGAATGGGCTGAAATTGTAATTGATAAGTCCAACAGAAAAACTGTGCAGAAAACCATGAAAGAGAAATAAGAATATCTCCGAAAAATGCAACGCAAAAATCAACAGCTCGAGATCTACTTATATGAACTTGAAAATTAAGAGAAGTCTCTTCTAACCCAAAAATAGAATATAGCCAGGCCCAAATCGAAATCCGTCAAAAGCAAGAAAAAAGCCAGTACCTCCCGCAGAGTTCGAGTCTGATTACATATTACTTCAAACAAACTGTATCTCTTTGATCATAATAATAATAAAACAATGTCCTTTCCAAGCATTCATGATGCCTTTCAATTCAACAATAGAGTTTAAAGTAGACCTTAATAAAAAAGCAAAATCCAAATGCAACCATCACAGCAGGAACTGTCAGTCCCTCCACCTCCCATGGAATAGTAAGGACCTAATGAAGTCGACACAGGTAGGTATCCTTCTGACGCCAGTAATTCTCACTACCCCGTCAAGATACGCTGCCCTAAATGTGGAGCAGTATCAATGACAAGAATGAGCTCTTAGTTGGGAGCAGCTGCTTGGGTATGGTGCGTGTTACTGTCTCCGTTTGCATGTGTTGGAATCAGCTGTTTATGTCTGGAATCATGCCGAGATCAGGTGCATTTTTGCAATCGGTGTGGAGCTGTTGTGGGCAAAAAGCATGCCAAAGTATGTTGATTATTGTCTATTCTCATATTTTTCCATCATTGACCTATTTTTGCTTGATCATTTGAAAAATATAAGTGAATACATATACTGCATTATCGACAGAAAATTACATTTTTTGATACCTTTGGCAATAAGAAGATTTGAGTCGTGTAATCAGGAAAATCCTGCTTTGTTGTATTATTATAATGGGTGGGCGCGATAAGCAAAAACAGGTAAAAATATATTATCTTGACATTGAGCAACAATGGCAACCCTATGCAGTTGCTCTCCTCCACCTCGATATCCACCACAATGCCTACGCCCTCAAAGTATCTCATCCACCATCCAGATCCAACTCAGCTAACCTATTGAATAGCATTTGATAACAATTATTCCAGTCGCCCCAATACTTGAACCACTAAATATTCAACTAGAATTATCTAGAGTCAGCAAAGTTGAAAGGATGGGTAATAGTAAAGTTAATCTAGATGATAAAATGATAGCATTGCAGATTGAAGAATGGTCGAGAGTATTGGCTTTCAATTTCAGAGATTAAGACTATTGTGATCTCATAGTCTAACAAATCGAACAAAAAACTACCTCACACAACTTGCAACTACCTTGTCCACAAGAACAGCTTGTTGAATATGTCGCCGAACAGGTAAGAGTTCGTCTTCATGTAGCTCGAATAAAACCCTCTCTTTACTGAATTTTTCTTCAACAGTGAAGATGTGATTGCTGCTTTTGTGCAACAGGCGGAGAAGTATAAAAATGAGCCCGATTCTCTTCACAAAAGGACGGTGTTCAGAGCTCTAAAATTATTACTTTTAAGGGCTGATAGAACAACGACTAAAACTTTGCTAAAAGAGGAATACTTTCCACAAACGCTTCTATGCCTCTCATGTACTTGTGCCACTACTCAGACAATTACTAATTCGGGGATAGGATGATCCAATACCCACAGGAATTCTAAAAAATGACAAAATGTTTCAATGTCCTACAACTTTAAGATCCCGAAGTTTTATCAACTTATCATGAAACTACTCGTATCAAATTTTTACTTCACGTTGCTACCTCCATGTTCATCAATCCCTAAGCTGAATGTCTATTTCAGGATGTACACTATTTTCTATATAGCTCTTGCAATAAAATGCTATTATCCTGCTGACATACCTAGCCGATAACCCTCAACATCTCTCCCATGCTTGCCATTTAGCCAAGGAGGATCCAGTAGCTTTCATTCAACTGTTCTCTTAGTTGTGGGAATTGTTCAAGAGTGTTACTGAAGATATCAATACGATTTCCATCCGCAGAGCTTTCAGAGCAAATTTTCTAAGTTAGAATACGATAGAGACTGCATTTGAGACGATGCAAATATTGGCCAAAACTGGTCAAGCCACCAGCCACATATGCCAACAATTTTTATAAGCTGTCAATCCTTATCTCAGCTACAAATGGGATGAATCCCAAAATTATTTGGTGTGGCTCTAGTAAGAAGGAAAAACCCATCTACTTCAAATTTTACTTGCAATGCTGGAAAAAGGTGATTTCAATACCAAAACCGTGGTACTCGTTTTTGCTCGCAATTTGGTATAAGTTACCGACAAGAGACAAAACATGAAACAATCATTTCTTAACTATTACTATCGACGATTTGTGTCGCCTTGTGTGAATTATTTCCTTTGTCTCTAAGAATTGTAGGTGTTGATGGAATATCTTACAAAATTGTATAAAATTGATGTGGTCCGAACACGAAGAGCCCTCATCTAATCTTCACTTCTTCCTTCGCTTGAGCCACTGATCGGCAACAAGTATGCCTTGATTTTAGTGCTTAAATTGATCAGAACTTTTCTTGACAGTAAAGATGAAGGGATATTTTCCTATATCGAAAGACATAATCTTTTTGTATAGCTAAGGGACAAATACTTCGAGACTAAAAGATACAGTCCTCGTGGTATTACATATTCCATCTTTTTAGCTTTGCTGAAAGACTGTACCGAGAGCAAAAACAGTGCCGGCCGCAGGTTAATTTACAATATTCTCATCCCGGCCGACAAAATATGAACCACCACAACATTCTGATATAAAAATAAAACTACTTTCTTAAATAGCTATACAAAAGTAACTTGAATAAATTTAAAAAAACTTATTGAAGAGTTAAAAGATAATGGTTTAGATATCATTAGTAATTCTGAATTATAATAAGAGTAGTAGTCACCAGCCATTGAGGGAATAGTCATCGCTGGTCCGTCTACTCGCCTCTCTTTGTTTCTTTCGATACATTTCTGATAACTTGGCTCCCAATCTGTATGTAGGCATGGTCGACTCCTCTACGATTTATCTAAGGCTCAGCTGATGATATTGTTTGGAGTTGTTGCTTGAACCTGTATGCTTTCGGACCATAACATCAATAAATCTAGTAGCCTAATCTTTTCTTTCACTTTTGCAAGTTGATTGACCTTCAGTTTTGCTTCTCATGCGGACAGATGGCCTACTTTATTTTCTTGTAGGAGTGTTGCCAATATCTATCCCTAGATTTCTGACGAATAATTTGGGATTTTTTTTGAGCGCAGGAAGCAAAATATGGTCAGAGTTTTTTGAAGTTACTTCCTTTTTGAGACAATCATAGTTGCTGATGTTTTCCTGAATCATCTTGGGAGCTGCCTTTAAAGCTTTGAACTTTTAAATCTTGACTTGAACCCTGTGCTTGCGATAAGAAGTTGGCTGTTCCAGGTTGGGAATAGGTGATCGATAGGATTGAGGTTGTGAACCAAGGGAATGATTTCTTTTGCGAGTTTAAGGCTACACAGTTTGATAGGAGTTCCCAATGGTATTAAATTTACCCTTCTCCATTATTTATTACATCATAAAAAACTCTTCCTTACATCTCCAATGACGCACTCATCCAATTCTGATGACGGCACTAATAGTAAAAACAGTCTACTACTCATATAAAAAAGAATAATATCAATTTTCAACGATTTTCAGTCGATAAGTTTTTCCATCCGGTGAAGCATTGTTTCAACAATTAGCAGCTACTTCCTTCAGCCAGATATTTTTCACTTATGAGCTCCTGATTGAGTGATTCTAGGGAGTTTTGGTATCTAAATATCATCCATAATGTGAAATACTTCTTTATGGTGATTTCCCTCTTTGTTTTATGAAATCTTATGTGTCTTATAAGGTCCTTCAGGGATCTATTTTTGAATTTTTAACAAACCTTTTCAGCCAATATCTTCAGAGTTTGTTTGGAATTCTGTTCCAAATATCTTTAATGTGAGACCCGCTCGAGATATTCTAACTTACATCTCTTCTCTAGTTCAAAGAGGGACAAGCTGAAAATGTCACTAAGCTATTAGATCTATCCAACGACAATGATGCCTTTTCTTCTTCCTAAATTTAACTTTTGATCTTATTGACTCTTGACCACCACGTTGAAGCTCTGGCTATCCAACAGTCCAGGAGTTAGCAAGTCCTGGCTGTCCCATAATCTGATAGAATACATGGTAGGAGCTGAACTATTGGTCGTACATATAGATCTTATTTTCTCTTCTGCCAGAGGATGCTAATTTGTTGGTTTGTAGGAGATATTTTGTTAGCTATCGATGATAGCTTTCATGACTCTTCTGAGCGAGGAGCCTTGAAGTAAGCTACAACTGATTGATAATTAAATATTCATCAATGAAAAATATCCTCAGAAGACCCTTATGATAAATAAACTCTCATCAATGTTTCCATGCTCATTAGTTTCCTTTGCAAGTAAAACTTTCAAAATTCTCAATGGAAATCAATCCAAAATAAATAAACTTGGTCCTTAGGGATGTGTGTTGGCGAAGGAAAGTGTATCAGGGTATTTGAAAACACGTATCATAAAAGAATTCCATAATATTTTCATATGCAAAGCATAACCTCCAGCTAACTGAGACTCATTTCTTCAGGAAACCAGTCACAGATCTACAGTTATGGACCTCCCGAGCGTGCCCTGGTACTGAAAGTCGTACCATCCTCCTGTCTTAAGTAACAGAAACACCTGAAGAATTAGTGGATAACCCTCCAGGGTCTGCACCACCCTCATGTGATTCGGTGCCTCAAGTTCCGACAGGACGTTGCTTTCCCGCGTAATCAGCAAGATAAATAGCCCACTACGCACAGCATTCTCGTGCTCGAACAGGCCTCCAAAGGCAATCTTCTAAGCTACCTCCTCTCAAATCGACCTGATCTCAACAAAAAAAGAACTGCACTCAGACACATCATTCAAGCCCTCAATCATCTCCACTCAGAAGGGATTGCTCATAGGGATCTTAAACTTTAAAACATCCTCGTCTTCCTCTCAGCTTAAGAAGAAGAAATTTTCAAAATTGCAGATTTCGGTTTTGCTTCATATTTCAAAGGAAAGGATGGAAACCTACAATTCAAAGACTACAAAGGAACCAAAAAGGGATACATGGCTCCAGAGATTCATGCTACTAGAAGAGTTTCAGATTCAGATAAGACCTACGATGCTGCCAAAACTGACATATTTGCTCTGGGGGTTATCCTTTTCACCATTGTCTTCGGTCGTTTTCCTTTCGAGTACGCAACCGAGAAGGACAGACTCTACAAGCTAATTAAGGAAAAGAATTTTGAGTTATTCTGGGTTGAGCACAAATCAACTGAGTACGAAATGGATCCCAGCTATAGAATGGACCAATTCAAGCCTCTATTCTAGAGTATGGTCAGCTTTGATCCAAAAGAACGGCCTGACATTAACGAAATCAGCCAAAATGGTTGGTTTGTCAAGAATACTTTTCAATGCTGAACTTTTGTGATAATATTGTTGTTTTTGATGAATTACTTCATATGGAATCATATTATTTATTTACCATTAATCATACTCTAATGTTTACCACTGATTATGTTATTGTTATTTGTTGTCGATTGAAAAGTATAAAGACAAATAAAAAAATTAGACAAAATAAAAGAAATATCACTGTAGTTGAGTGTGCTTGTTCTTGTAAGCTTGATATTTACTCTCTTATTTTTTGTATAGCCTTATTTTTTTGTTTGAGTTGATCGTTTTTGAACTTCCTCATTGAAGATAATTTATGGAATTATGGCATTATCAATAAGAGGGGCTCGAGAAATGAAAGATAACAATGCAACAAATAAGAATATCATGAATTCACGGTCATTCTTCTCTTTAGTCGTCGTTCAAGCAATCCAGAATTATTTTCCAGTGGCATCGATCTAAGTTTGGCCATTTAAAGTTTCTTGAGGCCAAGGAAACTTTCCTTCAAGCTTTAGGGATTCCCTTTTTCCACTCCTCTTTGCTGCAGCCAATCAAATATCCCTTGAACTTGTGTCTATGCTCTTTCTTTAACATTTTTTGCGTCAAGCATAAATTTGTGATTCTAGATGGAGGCAGTCTTTTGTTGGGCAATAGTTTCACATGAAGAACTCATTTTATCATGAGAGAAGTCTGTGTTTGAGCTGAAAGAGTAGATCATCAGAGGGGGGAAGGGGGGTATTATAAAACAAATTATTATTGTAATCTGACGATATTTGTACGCTTTTGTAGTCACACTGAACTTATGCTTTAATATTCCGAGAAAAAGTTCCTTTGACCCTTCTATCGATTCCTATCTATACAATATGCTTGAAGAATTTAACATATTTGATTTTCAATAAATAGTCATACCTATGATTATAATAAGCTTTGAACTTATTTATTTTCGTTTATCGTCAGTAAATTTATCTCAATCGTAGATGTCGCAATAATCTCAACTTAAATATGTAAAACCATTAAAATTCCGCCCTTGTCGCATTCAGTCCTAGACTAGAAGCTATTCTCTCAGATAAGATAGGCTATGGCAAGGCTCAATTCAAGCTAGTCCTTCCAATAGCAATTCTCATGATCTGCGAAGGTGCCTAGACAATCGCTATCGGAATGATCTTGCCCATCATCAAAAAAAGTTGGGCTCTTTCCACCATGGAATAAGCTATCGGACTCACACTGATCAACATTGGCTTTCCTTTAGGTTCCATCATTCAAACCTTGTCAGATAACTATGGTAGAAAACCTTTCATCACGGTTGACGCTAGTCTCTTAGTTCTTTTCGGATTGCTTTCAGTAATCTCATGGAACTTTCCTATGTTCATAGTATTCCGATTTGTATATGAAATAGCCATCGGAATGTGTCTTCCTTTGGCTGCCGCTTTCACCTCTGAAATATGTGAAGCAGGATAAAGAGCCACTTTACTCTGCCGAATGTGGATACTATGGGTTGGAGGTTACATGCTGAGTTGTCTTCTTGGATATTTTTTCTTGGTGCACAACCAATGGCGACTTGTTCTATTGGTTCTTTGTTCTCCTAGCATTTTGGCCCTAATTTTACAACTAATAGTAGGTCGGTAAACCCTGCATTATCTCTGGGTCCGAAACAATCCACTCAAAGTTCACACCCTAGTAAATTAAATGTGTCAAGACAACAGCAACCCTGCACTTAGTTTAGAATACATAGAAAATTAAATGTAAGAAGATTAATAATAACATCAAGATGTATCAATCAAAGAATTATTCAATGACCAGTACAGATGGCTTACTTTGAAACTAATGCTTGTCTGGCTGTGTATCTACTTCAATTATTATGCGATTACGCTCCTTTTGCCTACGACACTGCATCGTGCTTTTTCCCATGTGCATTCAGTGGCTGGGCTAGAGTATTTCTATCTTATGGCACTTTCCGTCCTTGAACTTATATTCAACTATCTGTCACCTTATATAATGAATCATCCTTCTATCGGCAGAAAATCAGGTATATTCTGGACCCTGATCCTCATAATCATCTTCTCAATTCTTTCCATTATTTTGGGAAGCAACAATCTAATTGGAACTTTTGTCTGCCTTTCAGTCATCAAGGCTTCAGTTACTGTTGCCTTTGCAGTAATTAGCTATCTATTCAGATCGTTTATATTTACACTGCTGAACTTTATGAAACTTTGCTGAGAAGTAAAGCTGAAGGATTCTGTGCACTTCTTGGAAGAACTTCTACCGCTTTTTTGGGAATAGTTGGCCTCCCTGCTACTAAATGGCTTAATGGATAGGGATTATTCTTGCTCTTTGCTGTTATGAGTGTTTTCGGCAGTATAGCCATATTCAGAATGCCCTTCGACACCCTGAAAGCCAGAAAAAATTGATAACTGATTCACTAATGCTTGGACGTTGTAGTTTCATGTGATTTATATTCCCATGAAGATTGTTATTGGAATTTTGATATAGAGTATTTAAATTATGCTGACAAAGGGCAACCAACCTCAGCTGAAACAACTAAGAGATCTTGATCTCAATTCAATCGATAAGCCCAAAACACTCGTCATTCTCCACTACAATAATACTAGGATATCAGTTCCTCTGTTCAAATAAGTCAGTGATTTGCCAGATTTACTCTACCATCACATTTCGACGCTCTAACAACAAATTTTAAAGCATCATTCGGACTGGTAAAAAAGAGCTCATCAGCAGATAGTCTGCTTCCAAATCAAAAAATAAACAGGGAAGAAAACAGACAGTTCAAGAGTAAGCGATGGAGATCTTCGAAGTGATATAATGTTAAGCATGTTACGCTTGAAAGGATAACAATAGATTGAGGAACTAACATTCAAAATGGATGTAACGAAGATATACAAATATTTGTAAGTATAGCCATTTTACCGACAACTCGAAAATGATAATCGCTTACATCCGCTCTAAAAAAACAGCTTTCTGCGCTTCCATAGATTGCTACAAACCACTAATAATTCGAATTGCTACCTTTCTCGAAGAATCACCGATGGGTATTTTTTGACTGTGAAGGTTTTTGCCGAAAGGAGTAAGGTTGGTCTATCAGAGGCGAGAGTGTTGGATCATATGGCTTATATCGATCAGCAAGGAAGTCCAACTAAAATTAGTTTGTTACTGAGAACACAAACTGTTGCCTGTATTCCTCATCCTGAAAGTGAATCTTCTGAAGAATAGGACACTCCTGAAAATTGTCAACATGTTGCTGTTCTCTACCCTCGTATTTTGTAAATTTATGTAGATATGGTCAGAGGAACTCTCTAATAATTGCTGCAGGAGACCCGATTTGGAAGAAGACGAGTATCTGAGATGGACTGCCTGAATTATCTAAAGTAACTGATGTGGGGTATGCATCTCCTTCATGAGAAATACAACCTCCTTCATCGGGCTCTCACCCCTTCTAATATACTCATCGATCAAAATGGACAACTAAAATTAGGTCATATAGCTTTTTCAGTGCCTTGCTTCGATTCTCAAGGTCAATTTGCAGAGTACTCTCCTCGAACTCGCTACCCGAAAGATGGATTCTCGCTTTAATAGCTCCTAGAAGAAGATGAGCTCGAGATATAATAATACTGCGCTCCATAACTACTACATGGTCAAAGCTACAACCATCTGGTTGATTTTTACAGTGTTGGAAGAATAATCAGAAAATTGTATGAACAAACCCAGCTGCAAGAAAGGGCGCCTGTCAATCAGAACAATCAGAGTCTCATGATGGCCATGATAGAGAAACTAACCTCTAACAATGTGCAATAAAGATCATCGATCGTTCATGAAATTCTTGAAGATATAGCAAGGTAAGATTTAGAAGAAGAATCTCAAAATTCCACCCCGAGTCTTGTGCTTCAAGATATCAAAGTAGGAAAAGCTATCGAAATCACTGAGGATAAAAAATTTATTGAAAATTAATAATTCAGCAACGGCATCATCCACTCAACTATTTTTAACTTTTTCCAACAGCCCCCAAAACCTAAGATTTCCAAACCAAAAAAAATGCGAAAGGTCAGCAGATAAAAAAGCGAGAAAAGTCACAGTAAAGTATCTGAACTTTCCCAGACAAAGAAGAGAAAATTGTCCAACAACAGCAAAAATAAATCCTTCAACAATAGCCAAGATATGACCAAGAATAGCAGAGAAAAGTACACAACTATTAAAAATGTTCTCAAAGAATCGCCAGCAAAAAAAGTGAACAAATCCAAATCTCAAGAACGCAAGAAAGACCCCTTGACCTGCACCAAAGTTTTTAGCTATCACCCTGAAGACCAAAAGAAGATAATCGGAGTTGTACCAAAAAGTCCAAAAGCTGGAACCTTCCCCCATCGTCTTAAGTCACCAGGGATGCGAGAAAAATGATATCTGATTTTGTTAGCAATAAAGTTATAATGAAAGCCAAATAGAGAGCCAGATATGGTAGCAAGAAAGAAGTGATCCAATAAAAACCTGTACCCACCAATAGAGATGAAAAAGTTGGATACTTCCTCCAAAGAGTAGAAGACAAAGTTATGGGCCTTCTCGATACAGAATAAATAAAAATATCATCCAAAAAGGTACAGTTAATTAAATGTAGAAACCATTTCCTGAACCCAATCACGACGAAACAAAGAATATAACATTTCGTTTAAGGCAAATTCAAGAGTCCAAATCCAAAATGGAATAGCGATTAAGATAAGTTTCAGAATAATAGCATGAACTAAAGTATCAACAGAGAACGTTGAATTAATCAAGACTCCGATCGCACTCTCCTCTTCAGAGTAAAGTCAAATCGGAATTCAGCTAAAAAGATGTATCGCTTTTGAGAAAATTGAAGCATTAACAAAGAAAATTTGAGAAAAGTCTTGAGGCAAAGACGATATAATATGAATAAAGATTGAGAGCGATGAAGAGAGAAGAAGAGTAACTGAAGTAAAAACATAAAAAGTAAGAAACATAGACCAGAAGAGCATAAATAGCTCAAAAGTTAGAACAGTTGAAAATACAAAGAGCAGAGCGAGATAAAAAATATTAAGAATAGAAGAAAAAAATAATTGAGCTAAAGGCCAAGAAAAAAGCTTATGAATAACTTGAAAAGAAACAAAAGTAGGCAGATCGCTTTGAACTATAGAATCGAGTTGCTGCAATGCAGGAAAGGCTCAAGCAACGAGAAGTAGATCTACAGGCCGTCAGGCAACATGAGTAGAAATACAAAGAATTAAAAGCTGAACAATAAGCAGAACGGAAAAAAAGAAAAGAATAATTGTAATAAATGGCCAAATAAAAAAAAATTCATGTCTAAAAATCGAAATACTACACACTTGTCGTCAACGAAAATAAGAAAAGAAAAGAATAACAAAAATATAAAGAAAGATAGAGATTTTAATTGGTCGAAGCAGCAAGGTCATATGCTTAAAATGCTATGAAAGAACATGCACCTAGAGTCAAAACGAAATAAGATGAGTAAGAATCTCACAAATTGGAGAAATTAACCTTCTAGGAACAAAAAAGCGTCGGAAACTCATATTTCGAGTTTATGAGGAAAATGCCTAAAAAGAAAAAAGATCAAATGACATAAGCTGACTCAAGTCAGCACACGATCACACCTCAACCTCTTCGGACTCTATCAACCAAATACAGAGATTATCTCAGCTAAAGAAGGCATGTGAGCGATAAGATGAGTCGAACAAAGGACTCTCGAATCAGATAGCGAGGAATGATGAAGGAAGTAGAGCAGGCTTGTAAGTTAGCTGACTCAAAATAACGATAACAGGGTCTATAGAGAATAAAGCATCTAGCTAGTAGACTGGAGGTGAATCGTGGAGGTGAGGACCACAATATGATAGACAAGATAAACGCCAAGTTGAAAATCCTCGAAACTTTGACCAAATGATAATATTAATTCTTTGATCATTATAATTCAACAATGTCAAAAAAGGAAAAACAAACTGGCTTAGGAAAAGCCCTAAAGAATAAACTTTAAAAAAAGAGGTATCAAAATACTGCAGGATCCAATGCTATCTTCTATCAGGAAAGTTAATAGAATGAAGCTTTTAAGAAAAAAATGAAAATGCAATCTGTCATCGAACAAAATAATCTTGATGGGTATCTACAAGTCGCCCAAATGAGCCAGGAGGAGTTCCAAGCAAATCGGAATATCAAGTTTAGCGAAATCAGGGAATAAATGAAAAATAAGAAGGTTATCCTCATCACCAATAGTGGTAAATCGAAGAGCTGTTATCGTCCTATTATGGGAAAAATACTCAATGGTCTACAAGTTCCCAGAAGACCAAATTGGCAGAAAACCTAATCCAAGTAAGAGCTGGAAAAATTGTAAAATTAAGCTTACCTGACCTGGAGAAGAAAACTTGCTCACATTGAAGAAACTTAAGATGATCTCACCATCACTCCCTACGAAAAGAATATTGAAGTTTGGAGGCAGTTGTGGAGGGTGGTCGAGAGAAGTCAAGTTTTGGTGCAAATCATCGATGGCCGAAACCCTCTCTTTTTCTACAGCGAAGATCTCTTCGAATATGCCAAGGAAGTTGGAAAGAGCAAATTTATGCTTGTCATCAACAAAAGCGACTTAGTCACTCAGTAAATCAGAACTATGTGGAACAAATACTTGCTTGATCAGGGAATCGATCATGTCTTTTTCACAGCCAAAGAAGGAAAGCATCAAGAAAGTTAAGATAAAATAGAGAAAAATACCAGCACAGTTTTATCTCCCCATCAATTAGTATAAATCTTCCAACAGTATAGTGAATAAAAAGGTGTCTAGATTGGCCTAATCGGATACCCTAACGTGGGTAAATCCAGTGTTATCAATGCTGTTTTGGGCAAAAAGAAAGTCGGAGTTGCCAGCATGCCCGGCAAGACCAAACACTTCCAAACACTGAAACTAACAGAGCAGGTTACTCTATGTGATTGCCCAGGTTTGGTCTTTCCTAAAGTACACGCAAGCAAAGCTGAAATGGTCCTCAATGGATTGTACCCCATCGACACTCTCAAAGAATACGAGGAATGTTTTGACATCATCGCATATCGAATCCCTAAGGAAAGAATCGAGGAGCAGTATGCTATTCATTGGAAGGATAAAGAGCCCTATGATGGAGAGTCGATTCTTGTGAAATATGCCACCCTCAAAGGTTTCTTTGGAGGAAATGGCCTGCCCATTCAAGCTAGTGCTGCACGCTATATTTTGAAAGATTATGTCAATGGTGTGCTCGTTTATAGCCACACTCCTCCCAACATTAATGAAGGAACCACTTACGACGAGCATCAATAGCAACTTTAGAAGGAAAAGATGAACTTCTAAAAAGAATAAGGTCAACTGGAAAACCGCCTCGATGAGTAGTTCTTCTCAAAGTAGGAGCAACTGGGTCAATCCGCTCAACAGATGCTTGATGCTTTGACAGAAGAAGACTTTTTAGACATTGTTGAAGGTCGAAAATTATAAGGTCTAAAAATAACAAAATAAATGAGAAAAGAAATTAAATTTTCAATGAAACGAGGAGCAAAGGTCTAACAACTACGAAAGATACTCATTGGCAAACCGACAACAGGACACAAAGTATTGATAAAAAGTTGATTTATTTCATTCACATCTTGTGTTTCATCTTTATTTAATTTTACTTATACAATATGACCAATCGAATCTACAAACTAGCCATTGTTATGGTTGCCTTAGCATTCTTCATTACTGCTTTTGTACTCAATATCACATCCGATCAAGCTATCTACAACGAAGATCTTAATATTGTACCCTAATGGCAGTCTAACACCTCCATATCATCAGAGGGCTTCATGTTCTTCATGAACCTCATCTCTGTGTTGTTCGATCCGCCAGTCTGTGCAGCTTACCTGGCCGCTCTTTGGTTATTTTCGGCAAGAAGATTGGAGATTATGGTGTTTTTGCTGTGGTTTATCTTCATGAGTTGGATGCTATCAGTCATGAAATGCTTAATACAGTAATTATGAACTTAGATAGGCAACCTCGCCCTTTCTGGATACCCGGATCAGCTATCGAAATGCAATCCTGGACCTGCTATACATAATACGGATGCCCTTCAGGTCATTCCTGGATGGGTCTGGTAATTTTTTAGTTTTTGGTCCGCTTCCTTGCTCGTGGCTATGAGTGGGTTAGAAGACACATAATAATTGGATACATCCTTATAATCATTTTTCAAGCGATACTCATGTTTTCACGAGTCATTCTAGGCATGCATACATTCAACGAAGTACTGATGGGGGCTATGATGGGTCTCTTCAGCATTTTGCTTTACTACAGCTACGCATAAAATTTTACAACTAAATTAGTTGGAACCTTCATCAATTCAAAATATGGCTTCTCTTATTTTAATACTCTTTCGCCAGCTGCAAGGAAAAGATTGAACCTGATGATAGTTTTCTGGTTTACTATCATAGTATGGATCATTGATCTGGTGGTCTATTTTGTACCAGAATATAACAATACTGTCTCATGGTAGGTCATCCAGGCCACCTAAGGCTGCTAAAGTGTCAGACTTGAGAGAAGTTTCCAGTATCGTTGTTTGCAAGATATGGGTATTATGATGGCAGGTATAGGCCTGGCTGTTGGACTAATTTGTATGAACAATCATGGAGCATTGGTAAGGCAGCTTGGATATAGAAGATTTAGTGGAAAACATCGGGTTAGATTGTTGCTCCTTGTGCTATTGGTTGCTATTCCTATTTTGGCATTGATGAATCCGTTATGGTATCAGATCAACTTCCAGGTTGAATGGCTCGCTTTCTTGCTCTGGGCTGTTCAAAGTATTGGCTTCTTCTTTGGGCTTTTCCTGCTAATCTATGCTGGCCCTATTGTGGCCAAAAAATGTGGATATTAGATTTACGGAGATGTGGTCTATGAACTTCCTCCAGCTGAGACGAACACTCACATGCACGATGGAACCAAACGCACAGCCTAAATCTAGATGAATAGTAGTGGTGATTAGGAACATGATTGAATACGTTTAATTAATTTTAGTCCAAATTATCACTTATTCATGATTCGAGTCATAATATTAATGAATTTTGATAAGGTCAATAAAATTGAATATGGATCCAAATATTTTGTAAAATCATTCGTTTCTTCCATTTCAGTCAATTGACTCAGAAAAAATAATCGATTGAATTTATATCTTTGTTTATAATAAATGACAAAGAATAATATAGCTGCAATGAAGAAGGAGGCCTAAGCTTTAGTTAGATAATGCTATTAATGGGATGAGAATCACTGCAATTATCAGTACTATCTCAGTACCTTCCTTCATATGTCTAAGATCAAAGAAAAATCATCCACTAGCAATTTTCCTTTGTCCTTGAAGCTGTCAAAAAAAATCAAGAAAAGAGCAAAGATCAAGACTATATCGTTCTGCTCCTATGTAAAAGTGATAACAAGTAGAACATAACTCTCTCAGTCTCAGAGGTGCACTCATACTTGCTAAAGCTCATATCACTAATTTGAAAGTGATCAATCTAAGTATAATTTGTTTCACTTAGTTAGCAACAATCTAGGAGATGAAGGTTGCAGTCATCTTGTTCATGCAATGTGGCCGAATCTCACTCATATTCGTCTTGGTACCTCAAATATATGACTAGATTGGAACAAAATATAAGAAAAAGGTTGTACTCATCTTGCTAAAGCCGACTGGCCGATGTTGGTTTGGATGAACGTTTGTACTGAATATATTGATTTAGGCAACAATCCTATTGAATTCAAAGGGTACCAATTGCTGAACAATAAATTCACAGAAAAGAAAGTTTTCTGTGATTCGGAGTATAAAACAGAGCAGTGAACTCTTTAATTTTGATCTACTCTATTGTGTGCTTTAATTCATAAAAATGAATAGTTTGATAATCACTGTTATCAACCAGTAATCAGATGATCAAGGTCTAAATCGATCTGTCTAATATCGAGCTATTTGTCCACTTCTGACAATGAAATCTGACTTCTGTCTTCCCCTGTGTTAGACAGACTTTCCTCGATATAGAGGAGGGATTTTCCTTACGGGTGTCCTGTCCCTGCTTCTGTTATTCTCTTCATCTTTTTTCTCAGGATCCACCGGCTTGAATTTCTTTGATCTCATCATCTAAAGGGAGTTCTTGAGACTTTCATTTTCCATTATCATTTAACGGAAATCTTTTTTGAATTTAGTCTATTCCTCTTTGTATTTTTTCAATGTTTATTTAAACTCTTGTTTCTTTTCGTTGAGAAGATTTTTGTAGTGCTAAATATCTTATTCTGCCTTGGCCGTTTTCATTTTTTATTCATAGTATTTAAAATGCAATCTTTCAATTTATCTTTTGCTCTCTCTTTTTCCTTTTTCCTTTTCTGCTGTCAAGAACATCACCTAATTTTTTAATTTTCTATTGTCAGTCATCAACGAGTTTAGATCCACTTATATTTTCTCTTTTTTAATTAGTATTGCATGGTAAATGACGTCAACAATATCGTACTTTTTGAATTAGGTTCGGCATATTGGACATTTTTCATTCATGACATCCTCGATACATGAGCGATGGAAGCAGTGATTGCAACCAAGCACAACTATGTTACTACTGAGTTCAGAATAACAGACAGGGCAATCTGGTAGTTAGTACAAATGCATGAACTTCGATTACTCTTGCATTTTTTGAGTTTGAACTAATTTTATTAGAGTTATGATAATAAAGAAAGAGTCAATAGACGAGTATACGTATCGTTTTACGGTCTTCAATAAGAAAGAATTAAATACAGTATATTTATTGGCTGATCAATCTAAATGTAGTTCTCCAAGAATTTTGTCATTATAGCTTAAAGATACTTGTTTTCCGGCTGACTGCCATAATGACTTCAATTCAAGAACATCATTTGACTCTTGTTTCTCAATTGTTCCTCTTTTATTTTCTTGTTTTTTACTTGGTATCTTGATATTTTAGGATTTCTCACATAAAATGCCTTTTTTGAATTCGATGTTGCTAATGTTAGAGACCTTCGAGAGTTAAATTTTTTACTTGAGACTGGCAATTTCTTTATCTTTCTCATCTTTAATTTTTTATTTTTAAATCACAAGAGTTATGAGCTCATCCTTCTTCACTTAATAGAGATGCTTGTATGATAAGATGTCAGTTTCAGCTTGAACCACTTTCTACTTGTATTCCTTAAGCTTTTGTCTGTATGAACCTCTGATAATCAATTTATCGATTGCTAGCTTTACTTTCTCCTAAGCTATTTTCAAACCAAATTATTTTTATTTTTATTTCTTTGTCTTTTTGTTTTCTTCCTCAAGCAACATCAAGTCACTTTTCAACTTTTTGTTTTATTTACTCAGTTCCTCACAAGCCAGAGGAATATAAAGTGTTTCTTTTGGATTGGCGTAATATATAATATCGATAACCGAAGATTTTTTGAAATCCTTTCGGCAATTTGGGCACTTCTTCTTCTGAACACCCTAAAGACAGCTCTTGTGGAAACAATGGCCGCATCTGAGAGCAACGATGTTGTTTCTGAGATCACCTAGACAAATAGGGCAAGCAGGTATTTCGTAGATATGGATGCTCTGTGACTCTTACATTCTAATTATGATTGTATTGCTCTGAGAACACCGCCTATCAATATTCAATCACATTTATAAAAATATGAAAAAGCGGTATGTTTACACAAACAACCATGTTATTTAAAATCTTTAAAATTGTAAGATAGACCATTTAGGTTGTTTATAGTGATTGACATATGTTTATGCTTGCTTCCTCAGTTTCTAAGATATGATAATAAATCAATGCAATAACTGAGTGAGTCCGATGCCAGCAATAGTCTGGCCTCCATTCAATCTATCCAAGTGCATCCCTCCTAAGGCCTCCACCTCTACTACTGCCCGAAGTATGACTCAGATCAATAATATCCTTTAATCTAGTAACTCCTCACCTTACCATGCAATACTCCAAGAGACATCGACCAAGCCTTCCACTCAGTCAAACAATATCTCTTCGACTACCAAGAATAAGCCATTGGGCACTATCACGATGAGCATGTTTAGCAGTACGAGGAATACCTAAGAATGAAGCATAAACTGTATATGAATTTTTATGGCCTGGAGAGCACAAAAGAACAGAAAGGGGAAATCAATCCTTTTGTTTTTGACAGTAAAAATTTGGCTGGAGTGTTTGATATCGTCAAAAAAGTTATGGAGTTTTATACACCACTCATCAAGAAAAAGTACGGATAGGGAAGCAGCTAGCTTAAAATAGCAGGATTCAGATTTCTGCAAACTCTCAAAGAACTCATGGAATAAATAAAAAATGCTTCATTTCCTTTTGCTCTCTTTCCAGCACACATCTCAGAGCAGCTCGTACCACCCTAACAAATGAAAATCTTACCTTATTTTGCTGATTATGAAAACCGCTTCAAATAAAAATTTTCAGTTCCATCTGAACAATTCATCATTCATGCAATAGTCTAACTAGGCTATCAAATTGAACACTAATCAAATGAAATTTCCTATCACGAGGTTCAGATGAAAATGTGGAGCTATCATCCTGACAAACTCAAATAGCACATCGCCAGAGTCGAACATCTGACCAATTAAAAACTCAAGAAATTTTACTATAGTCTTCTTGATTACTACCATTCTTTCATTTCGAAATAGTTCGAGCTCAAATCAATCGAGAAGTTTATCATTTCTGAGCCTTTGAATAAGTTAGGTGAAAATGATTTGCTTGAACTCAAAACTGCTTGTGATATCAACTCTCTTTCTTTGGGAAAAATTCATCGGTTCCATAAGAAGATCATTTCTGCCATTTTTTATCAACTCAGTCAATATAACTGTAGCAATCCTCAAACACATAAGGATATCTCTTTGGAGTAGCTTAAACAACTCAGCCTTTCGATGTACTCTCTTTTGCAAAAATGGCTCAACTTCACCAAAACAATCTCTTAACCGAACGAAACGTTGACAAATAATTATTTTGTGGTTCTCAAAATCATACATGAATTTGATCCCAAGTTTGTTGAATCACAAGAATCTGCTGTTTTCGATTCACTCAAGCTATATGTTCGACAATTAGCTGATAATACACTTAACTCACATTTTGACGTGATTGAAAAGATAGTTTCATCTGACGAGGATTTTACTTATGAATTGCTAACCACTCAAAAAATTATGACAGTACTTGCCAATCAATAAGAAAAGATCCACATTCTAATCAAATAATTTGCTCCTCTCTTACAATTTGGCATCAAATTATCAAATTTAGCAAACATGGAGAACAAGAGTTAATTTATTCTTGAAGCTGTCACCAAGATATAATGCTCCTCAACTGCTTAAGTCATTCCTATGGATACAGAAGCCTCTCCTTCACGTCTCAAACTCAGCAATATAATCTCCGACATCAACTCTATCTTAGAAGTGGATCTTCAGAACGATTCTCTCAACTTTGTCAAGCCATATCTTGAATAACTGAAATATACATTGACCTTGTTGCATACACTCAAAAATGAGATCCATCGCAACATTAGCAAGAGATAACATGAGCAGTACAAAAATCTAGAAGATGTGGCAGCCTATTTCTCAAAAGAAAGACCAGATTGTCCCATTTATCAGCTCAAAGCTCAAATCTTGTTATTCATCACTCTATTCAAACTAGGCTATCACTAGCCCTAATACAAAACTGAAGATAAAGTTGTCAACCTCAGGAAACATATCGTCAACCTCTACACGAAGATCTATAACAGTGGATAAATCCATAGATCGCTTCTGATGTCCAGAATGAGCTCAGATATGGTCAGAAGAAGATCATCAAGGGAGGGTCATCAATTCTAACTCAGTTCCAACAGAAATATGCAGTCAACAATCTGGAACATCGATACTGGACATCAACATGCCACGAAAGAGGTCAACTTGACAGCATCGTTTACCCTTAATGATAAAATATAAAGATTCATCAGGTTAAAAAGCAACAATTTGTAAGAAATGAAAACAAATTGTAAACTGCATCTCATCAATCTGATGAATTTGCTTGAAAATTAATTGTTTCAACAAGAGCGAGCAAAAAGCCAGTATTGTGAGAAAATTCTAACGGATCACTATATCAACCATATCAGAAAAGGACTTGATCTTGAGGGAAAAGAAGATACAAATATTGATAAAATACTCGAAATGGAAGGCCTTTTTTACTGTGAAAAATACTAGGAAGCTTGGAAGATGTTACTAAATGTCAAATAGACAAGTCCGAATTTCAATAAATTTATCGAATAGTTCACTAGAACCACAAATAACTCAAATTCTCTTCTCAAATTCCTAAG
>Ga0100402_1000762_pt1 | contig 37828 bp, 29 predicted proteins | sample CryGeyme20150102_FD_80419 | JGI IMG/M metagenome (GOLD analysis project Ga0100402, IMG submission 80419) | Groundwater microbial communities from Crystal Geyser aquifers in Utah, USA - Crystal Geyser metaG 2015-0102 | ecosystem: Environmental > Aquatic > Deep subsurface > Groundwater | place...
CCTAGCGGTCTGCCCTCTCACCCGGGCGCCTCGGAACGGAGAAAAGGTCGGCCCTAGTAAATTGCCGAGTTTCTCCAAACCACCCTACCTAGCCAAACGTAGCCCTAGAGAGCTGGCATAGTCATCGCTCGACGCGTAAAGGAAGTGGCTAGCAACTCGTAGCCTGAACCCTACATCTCCGTATCAACCCAAACGAGCCAAAAACAATACCAACACATCAGCAGCAGTCTTCTCTACTACAGTAGACTAGCTAGAGACCTACTTGTACTTTGAAGTTTGAAGGTTATCATCCAATACTTCATAACTTACAAACAAGCGACACAGTTGATCTAATATCTGCTTTTAAAGTACATTACCTCACTACAAACTATATCACCTCACCCCTATAACAGCAACGATGTCTGAGGCCACAGGCGTAGCCTTGTCCATTCGGAATGCAACGGAGTCCGAGACCTTTGATCTAGCTGGTCAAAATGTTAGCACCATTACCAATACGATTCAATCAGCATTTGCTACACCGCTCCCTTTGAAGGATATGATTCGCATTACCTTTATTACCGGCGCTGGAAAGCAGGCCCGTCAGAAATACGACGAAGGTGCAGCCCGGGCTGTAACTTCTACTCTGCGCGACCTGGGCTATGAAGATGATCGCGCAGCGAGCTGTGTGGTTGAGTGTGCTGGTTCTTTCAAATTGCAACATGACACCGGCAAAAACCTCAAGACTGTAGTCGTCTTTCCTAAAATTATCGGCAACGAGGAAGGCGCTAACGCCGAAAATGGTGCGCTCACACCTTCCCTTGTTCCAGAGGGTTGTCCTGCCCACAAAATTGCCATGTCTTCCATGAACACTTTCGAACGAATGGTGGGATCTCAGTGCCCTTCCTGGTCACAGAAAAAAGGTTGCGTTGCCGCTTTGGAACATCTGAAATCTATGGTCGATGATTTGGATGGGAAATTGATTAAAGGAACCCCTCTGGATGACGCGGAACAGGGATTTTACGATGGTGTTACTGCTCTGGATGAAAAGCTTGCCTTTACCAAAGAAGAAATGCACAAGCAAGTGGAAAATGGCGACATTGCCAAATTTGAAAAGGATATATTACTGGAGCAGAATGCAGAACGACTAGAGACGATTGCCGATGAACTGGAAGCTGCCAAAGGCCAGACATTGGAAAAATTAAGAGTTATGAAAAACAAGATGACTGAACGGAAACAATTACTGCAAGACATCGACCCCAAACCTCCGCACAAATTGCGCCACGAACAGGCTATTGCGAAATTATGGAAGGAAGCTGTGCCTCTACTGCAAATGGAAGAGAAAGCTAGAGGACGTTTATTGTCCGTCAAGGAAACACAAAGCGTGGCCCGCAAAGATGAGATCATGGCCGAAATTGAGGAGCTAGAGGTGCGTGTTGTTATGATTGAATACAAATTTTGTGCGCTGGGCGTGGCCATCACTATAATATTGTTCAAATTCTAATACTTTCCCGTTTATGCAGGAGGCAAGCCGTGGATGGTTTGAGGATGTAGATGCGTTTGAGGCTCGTCTCAAGGCTATTAGGTTGAATTTTACTGCCAAGCTGAACCAGAAATCCAAAGCCAGCGGCAACAGTAGCAAGAAAACGCCAACTTCCTATGCATCTGCAACAGCAGGAAATTCCGGTAATGCTACCAAATGGGTGACACCAGGTCAAGCCCAAACGAAAGGAGTATCGGCAACGAAGAAGAAAAAGAAGAACCTGGGTAGTGGTGTCTTTGCTGCCATGATGGCGGACGACTCCGATTCCGATGATGAGGGCGACGATAAAGAATACGCAGACAACGATACTGAAGAAAACAGTAAGCTTCAGCAAACAAAAGTGAATACCCCCGGAACGAGTTTGAATAGCAATGACCACAACCAAAACAATGCCTCCAACAACAACAACAATAACTCCAATAATTCTAAAAAGAAAAAGAAAAGCAAAAAGGGTGGCAACAAAATAAAGAAGGAAGCCGACATGACCGAAGACGAATTGTTGGCTTCCAGTGCAGCTGCCAATGCTTCTCAAAATCAACAAGAGGCCGATGGTCAAGTTTCGCATCCGGCCATTGAGTTTGTCAAGCTTATCTTCAGCATTCTGTTAAGTATTCTCACGTGGATTTTAAGTTTGTTCATGGGCAGTAGTAAGAAAGGAGGAAAACAGAAGAAGCGATAAGGCCTCTAAAAGAGACACAGCTATGATACCATGTTAGTTCTTTTTCAGTACAAGGCTATTATTTATTTAGATCCAATTTCTACTGAGTATACATGAATGGTATTTTCCCCTGACAGCTCGTTTGTAGCCGCACTGCTCTGAGATCGTCTGACGCCGTGAATAAATCATCCCTTTAATGCCGCTGTCTCCTTTTTTTGCCGACACATACACAGTACTAACTACCAAGATATCGATGGACCAACAACACAATGGGAGTCACCACAGTTGTGTAAAGTAAACCGGTACAGGTAATGATACTTTAAGAATGGTGATTCCGATGAAGGCAGAAGTATATTGTATAATGTATAATTAGATCCAAAATTGCAAAAGACATCATACTGTTAAATTACAACATGGAAAATTCTCAAAGTCACTTACTTGTCTCGAGCCAACAAATCGAAAGATTAGTAGCTGAAAGATTCATAATGCTATGAGTTCGCCCGTACAGTGTACAGTAGGTCTGTCGAAAAGGATAAAAACGAGTATGTCGTTGCAGGACATTCAGTCTCTGAAGTTTATAAAAGGACTTATCCTCAACTACTTTGTCATTATGCTTTTGACAACGTCTTGGGATGAATTAACAACCAGTGAAAATTATGTCATAGTCGACGATGAGTATAAGACGTTGTGATTTTTTTGGTCATCCAGAACAGAGACTAATAGTTAATAGTTTCTACAGTATCTTGTTTTTCTCATTGCGTTCTTTTGTTCTTTTTATGGAACAATTCAACTGTGCGTCTTTTGATATTCTAAGCCACTCATTCTTTGTTTACTTCTTTTATCATCATGATTATTATTTCAAAACAAACCCTCTCAATTTGTTCGCGGTACAGTAGTTTTCGTTCTTGGCTTCCTTCCAGGTAAACTCTCAGCAACAACGCCGTACAAGCATCAGCAATCCCCGGTCACTGTAGCATGCCCAAACAAAATAGGAAGAAGACTCAAAAGAGGCAGCCCGCAGTTGAGGAGGAAGCTTCGGTTTCCAGCACAAACGACGGAGAAGCTCAAAACACCTTTGTTGACAACGACGATGATGAATCGATTGATGACGACGAAGCCTTCAACTCGGAAGATGAACGCAAATACGGTGGGTTTTTTGAAAACGACAATGATGACGAAGACGATGAAGAAGTGACTTCGGACGAAGAAAAATCGGATGGATCGGACAACGACGAGGACTCGGATGATGACGATAACGACGATGATGACGACGAAGAAGCAGGCGACGGCGGAAAATACATGTTGGATTTACTTGATCAAATCGACGATCCTAAAGGCAACAATAAAAACAACAATAGCAAACGATCTGAGGATCTTGCACAAGCGGCTGCTGCAACGAAGGTATCAGAATCGGAATTCGCGGCATCTGCGATTCAAAAGGGAAACTTGACGCTCGATTCGCTGATGCAAGGTCTGGAGGATACCAAGGGCTTTGGAAATATGCAAAAATCGCTCAAGAAAATTAGCGAAGGAGCAACCGCACAGGCTCCCGTAGCTAAGGCCATTTCCAAGCGAGCGGAACGCAAGGTGCACTATGAAAACCAATCCAACGAAGTTTCGCAGTGGCTCGAGGCGGTACAAGAAAATCGAAAGGCCGAAACGCTCGACTTTCGCAACAAGGAACGCTTGAACGTGACGCGAGACAGCATGATTGATAAGTTCGTACCCACGACGGATTTTGAAAAAGCTGTTCATGCAGCATTACAGGAGGCAGGGCAAGAGGACGAAGAAGCCATTTTAAAAGCGGAAGAAGCAGCCTTCATGGCGCAACAGGATGATTTGGGAGAAAACGAACAAACCCTGGAAGAATTCAAAAAGCGTCGAGGACAGCTAGCAAAAATGCGAGCCTTGATGTTTTACCACGAACAAAAACGTCACCGCATCAACAAAATCAAATCCAAAAAGTACCGTCGTATTCGCAAGAAACAGAGAGAACGAGCCAAAGATTCAGAAATCGAAGCCGAGGCCATGGACAATCCAGATATTCTACGAGAATTGGAAGAAAAGGAGGAGTTCGATCGCATGAAAGAGAGAATGACTTTGGCTCACAAGAATACCAGCAAATGGGCTAAGCGTATTTTGAAGCGAGGAAAGAACGTTGATGTGGATACGAGGAAGGCATTATCAGCTCAGCTCAAACGCGGCGATGATTTGCGTAAAAAAATGAACCAAGCTGGAAATGTCAGCGATGACGATGATTCAGAAAGTGAGGATCTTGTAGAATCTGCCCGTAAGGTACTGCAGGATACGGAAAATGCCGATGATGGCGACTCGGAACGCAACGGCCTCTTTAAGCTCAAGTTTATGCAGAGGGGTATCGAAAAGCAGCGTGAAAAAGCCAAGGAGGAGGCGCGGCAACTTTTGCGAGAACTAGAAGCCAACGAACAATTGGACGACTACGACGAAGCCGTCATGGACGATGACGATGCTCATGAAAACAGTCCAAAGAAGAAGCGAGAAGTTGCATCCAAGGCATCCATGGAACAAATTTTGAAGGAAGGTGAATTGGTAGCTTCGTCTCTCAAATTTGGAAAATCGAATACAGTTGCCACAAGTGGAGGCATTAATATCGATATGGGAACGTCAGCTGAGGTTGGCGCAGGTACCGTCAGCGAACATACGGCAAACCTTACGGTCCGCGAAAACGAGAACGAGATCGAGCTCAGTAAAGCCCAGAAGAAAAAGTTAAAGATCAAAGGCAAGAAGGAACTAGAACGACAGCAGAAGGCAGCGGCAGCGGAAGAGCCAGCAGAAGTCAATCCTTGGATTACGCCAACACACGACGTCTCGACAGCGGTGGGTTCCAAATCAGGCAAGAAGCAAACATCGGCCTCAGCCCTGCAGACGGGCGTCGTGGATGTAGAGAGGATACTGGATGTCCTCACAGATGAACCAGAGCCCGTCAGCCAAGCGAAAACATCAGGAACGAGCAAATCTACAGATGCAGAGAAGGAGAAAGAGCCCACAAGTATTACGCACCTATCGCAAGAGGAACTAGTGCGAAGAGCCTTTGCTACTACGTCGGATAAAGAAGTCGAGGATAGCTTTGCCATGGAAAAGGCGGAAGTAGAAGAAGACGACGATGATATAAAGACGGCTTCACAGAAAAAGAAGGAAAAGAATATGGCTGTTGTATCTGGTTGGGGTTCCTGGACTGGAGCCGGGGCACCGCCTCAAAAACCGCCTAAAATGCTTCCCAAGCACCTCCAGCCTCCACCCAAAAAGGAGACGAAACGCAAGCGTCAAGATGCCAAACGTCCAAATGTGATTATCCGTGAAAAGCGACTCAAGAAGACTGCCAATTTTATGCTGGAATCTGTGCCATATCCCTATACTTCTCGTGAAGAATACGAGCGAGCCATGATGGGTGCCGTGGGAAAAGAATGGAATGTTACCAAAAGCGTGAAGGATCTGACACGTCCCGAGATTCAAACGCGAGCTGGAAAAATGATCCAACCGCTGTCGCAAAAGGTCAAGAAGCAGCATCGGGGTCCAGCCAAATTCTAAAATTTCTTTCACTTCGTTATCTCTGCTCTTGTTATGAAAGTCTTGTAGTATTGCAAAACTGTCTACAGTAACTGATGACGATAGTGCACCCGACAATCTGATATCGTATTATCTTATTTTATTTTGTTGATACGTACAGCAACTGAATCAATTTCTCTATTTGCTTGTCCGTCAAATAATGGGAATGTGCCTTATTCAAAATTCACAAGTAAATGCTACGGTACTGCTCGGATTATTTCTCACATAAAAAATAATTATTCAGCTAGTTTAGTAGTAGGGACCACAGAGAATGAGGCCTGCCTGACCATTTTTTTCTCTCGAGTCGCCTTCCTTCCTTCCTGCATCGCATTTCCATGAAAAAAGTTACCCTCTAGTAGACTTACTTCATCTTACGAATGAGGGGCACCAAAATGACAATCAAGATAATAGCGATAACTCCACCAAGTATAAGAGTCATCTTGAGATTCTTCCACGCCATTTGCTTCTTCAAAGTCTTACTGTTCTTCTTAAAGACGGACGCTTGTTCGTTCAATTGATCGGACTTTTCTGCTAGAGATTCAGCCTGCTCCGTATTCTTGAGCATGTTGGCAATATTACCTTGCATAGATCCCTTCACCTTGTCTACTTGATTCAAAACCTTGCTGGCTTTGTCAACATTGGTGGGGTCTTCGTATTTCTTGCACATGGCCTGCAAGATGGTTTTGCTCTTTTTGTTGAGTCCATTTTCCTTGGCTTTCTTGGCTTCTTCTCCAAGTGTCTTGGAAAATTCCGAGGCAAGTTCCTCCAAAAATTGAATGGCAACACGAGACTGGTAGCCTAAACCTGTAATCACACAGTAGCCTGGATGCGAAAGAAGAAGAAGAAAAAACAAAAACAGTGGATTGTAAGGTAACAATGACCGTCGACGAAAATTAAAGACTCTCGCCATTTTTTCAGATAACAAAACAAAGCCAAAAATATAATATAATACAACCTAACTTCACCCAACACGCTTCCACGTCAAACAAAAAATAAATGCCTCCTGTAGAAAACTTACAAATACCATCCTTATCGGCGCCGTAAACGACTTGGTGTTGGTCCGATTGCACGACCTTAAAACCACCAACCTTGCCCCCTTCGGCAAGGCCGCCTGGTGGATCACCCGCAATGACCTTGGACACAGCCTTGGCATAATCACCCCCCTTTCCTCCGTACAGGCTCTTCTCGTCGGCGGCTCCACCGTGGCTTTCGTACGTATTGGCGTGATCGAGACTGGCCAGAACGATGGGGTTCAGACCATTACCACCACTTTCCAGGCGGTAGACCATGGCGCATCGCAATTTAGAGTCTGTCATTATTATATAAATTAGTAATAATATTACTTCAATGTAGTTGAACTAAGAGTAATAATTAAAAAGTTAAGAGGGATGTATAATAATATTATTATTATATTCGTAGTAGACTACTAGTAGCAGCCAGTGTATGTTTTCTGGCTTTTGCTGTAGGATGAAAAAATTGCGCACGTTTTGGGGTTGGTGGGATAAAAGGAGCGGAGTTGTGACCGAAACTGGATCTGCTACTACAGCAGTACACGCTACTACTACTAGTACTGTAGTACAGTAGTAGGCTTTTGTTTGGTTTTGTTTTGTTTGAGGAATAATCAACCGTTGAAAGCAATGATGATGACCAAGAAAGCGAGACAATGATAATGAGATCAGAATGATGACCCGCCGCCGCCCGCACAGGCAGGTTGAAAGGGATGATTTTTTCGATGTGAAAGAGAAGCCTTTCCAGGAAACATCCGGGTGACAGACAGGAGAAAATATTCAATGCCCAGGTGAAAATATATTACCAAAACAAAAAATTCCAAAGATTGAAAAAAATAAATTAAATCGAAGTATCATCGAAAGATTCGTCGTTGATACGTTGATACTTTGATACACTCATCAACTCATCAACACACAACCTGAATGGTTTTCCAATAATAATTACTGTATAGAGGAGCACACACTTTGCAAATCAAGGACCGAAGAAACCCATACAGTAGCAGAGAGAATGAGCAACGACAAAGAACATCCTGATGCGGAATCCATCAATAAAATGCGTACGTCCTTTCTTGCAAGTTCTTAATACGTACTGTATGTTCTGTGCGTTGTGCGCTGTGCGCTTTTCAACACACCACACACACACACACGCACACACACACCGCCCGCCGTTTGGCTAGTTGTCGTTTTTACAGTCCTTCATACTTCATATTATCGCCCATCCTCCTCCCTTTTTTTGTCTGCTTTCAATCAAAAACCAAATCATGTACATGTAGTTCCTTTACGAATGACCAGTACAGTAGTGCATGGATTTGGACGAGGAAGTACGGATCTCGGAATCCCCACCGCCAACCTAGACCGTTCGGCAATTAAGCTCTACAAATCTGCAACCGACACAATCCACCAGTCCCTGTGCTTTGACGATTTACCTTGTGGTATTTATTGGGGATTTTGTCGAATTGGTAACACGACGAAAGAAAATGGAAGGGACAACACCACGGTGTATAAAACAGCCGTATCTATTGGATATAATCCATACTACAAGAATAAAGAAAAGACCATTGAACCTCATTTGATTGCACCGCCGAACGATAGCCGACGGCATGCCAGTTCTTGTGGTGAAACATACATGGGAGACTTTTACGATCAACCCATTCGACTGTCCGTGTGTGGTTATTTGAGACCCGAGGCGCCATTCGAGGGACTCGACAAGCTGGTGGAGGCCATTAAAGGTGATATTGTTAATGCCGAACAATTGGGAGACTCGAAGGATGCTCCAATAATGGAAGAAAAAGAGTGGGTGGCTGCTCCTAATTATTGAATAAAGAAAATGAATTTTGTTCCTTTTTTTGTAAAACACGATCAGTGCGTGCTGGGTCTTGTCTTGAAAGAAACTCATGATTTGCAAACTACTGCAGTATAGTACTTAGTTAAAAATTTTGAGACCTTATTCTGAATCTCCTTCTCTTCATGATTGAGATATAGTATATACAGTACTGCTCGTAATTATTGAATAAAGAAAATGAATGTTTTTTTTTGTAAAACATGGTCAATGCTTGCTGGTGTCTTGAAAAAAATCATGATTTGTAAACTACTGCAATAAAGTACTTAGTGAAAAATTTATCGAGACCTTATTCTGAATCTCCTCCTCTTCATGATTGAGATATAGTATATACCGTACTCCTGATTTTATTTATTTAGTAGGGAGCAGCGGAACGTTTATTCTTTTGTCTTCGCCTACTGAATTTTCGGTTGACTATTGCTGTTGAAGGGCTTTTGACCAAAGAGCCGTCGGAGGTTTGTCCCTTGGTCAGGTCCCACTCGCACATCCGAGCATCTTCGCCTACCGTAATCAACAAATTGCTCGATGTCGGACACCAATCCCGAACAACTCCCTTGTGCCCTCCAGCTAAACGATGACTTGTCATAATTGGAGGGCGCTGCCCATTGTTGCCGTGTACATTCCCATTTGCACCAATTGTGCTCAACAAAAGCTCACCACTAGACGTTCCCGACAACAGAGATAGTTTCTCACTAAAATGATCCCATGACGCATTTACCAAATAGTCTGCTTCCAGTGTGGATCGTATGTCACTGTAATCTGCCAAGCACTGTGCCGTATCCAAGGACCAAAGACTCAAGGTTTCTGAACCAGTCAGACAGTAGATATTTTCCAGGTTGGGACCAAAAAACCCCACTTGACGCAGAGATGTCTGTGTATTCATGACGTATTTTAAGGCAGCTTCTTCCGAGGGTTGAGTGGTATCAAAAATACAGGCCAAACCTTCCTCAGAGCCAGTGAGCAGTAGTCCTGTAGTGGTTGATACGTTATGGTGTTGTGGAAAATTTTGGAATCGAACGCGAGTGACATCATCCGTGTGGCTGTTGACGTAGGACCCTACAGGTTGATGCGGTTGTCGCAAATCATAAAAGTGAATCTTGGCCTTGCTGGTTCCCACTGCTGCCAGGTTTCCATCGTACCCCAACGAGACACTCAATGCCTCCTCGTTATTATTCGATTGATTCGGCATGGAACAAGAGACACATGGACCCGAGGATGGACTGGCAGGCTGCCGAAGATCCACGACACAAACGTTTCCATCTGTACCAGAAGACGCCACAAGATGATCAGAATATTGCTGAGGAGGGGCACCAACCAAATCGGTTATTATTCCGTCGCCATGAAAATTCCGCAAGGCCTGTTTAAGCTGGAGGTTACGAGGGTCGTAGAATTGCAGCTCGCCACTACTCAAGGCACAACCTACGAAAGAAGCAGTAGAATGGATGCAAACAACCCAGTCTCCATCGTCAAAATATGCTTCAGTGACATCGGCCGGTGTGGTCGAATGCACACATGAAGTGGATGTACAAGAGTGTTGAGAATTGAAGCTTGTTACTATCGTTCGAGAAGGTGATAGATGCAGTGGTCTTATCGGTGGCGATTGATTCATGGTTGCTTTGAAATGGGCGGTGACAGAGCCATACTACTAGTAACCTAATAGACTACTCTACCATACTGCAACGCACATTAAAGGAGTTCTTGAATGAATGGTGTAGTACAGTACTACTAGTGCTAGTACAAGTACTACTACTACTACTACTAGCTAGTAGTACTACTAGACTACCAGTACGGGTATTCAGAGGCAGAAAGAGCCTCCCTACATTTAATAAAAAGCTTCCTTGCGTTTCCACTATAAAGTACTACTACTTAGTAGTACTACTAGTACCTGGTACTGTAGTACTACTAGGAGTGGTACTAAACGGAGGAACAATATAAATAAAAAATAATATGCTAGTAGACTAGTACCAGGTATGGTACAACACTCCTACGACTACTAGTAGCTACTGTAGGAAATAACAATCAGCATGTCTACTACTCTACTACTGTATTCGTTTACGTAACAAGGGGATCGCAACAACCAGTCAGCTACTGGTACTGAGTTCGGTATTACTACTACTAGTAGCTACTAGCTAGTAGTAGTACCAGGTAGTAGAGTACCAGGTAACAACAGTACTAGACTACTAGTAGTAGTACATTCGCCATCATTATTTGTTGCTTAGTATTATTACTGTTGGCTACTCTATCAGTACTGCAGAGAACGACCCACAGAGCGATAAGCGCACTGTGCTCATTACTGCGCGCATTCCCAATCTGTCCGTGCTTGTAGGTACTAGTACTAGCTACTACTAGTAGTAGCTAGTAGGAAGCTGACCTCTACTATTCAGGCATCAGTTCATATTATTTTCTTATTGTTACTGCATTATTTTAGACACCCCGCTACAAAAAATCAAACGGAGCACTCCCGTTGGCTACACGAACTCATTCTAGTATCAGTCGATACCAGCTGCAACTCTAGAATACTGTTACCATGCCGAAAATAGACAAATCCAAACTGGCAGTTCTTCGAAATGCCTCAACTGCCGCCATCCACAACGCAGCGACAACCATCGTTGAGCAAAGTGAGCAGGACTCGACAGTTTTCGATGCGGAAGCAGCAGCGAAGATCCCTAGATTTGATCTAGACGGTACGTTACTTACGATAGACTCAACTTGTGCTTAGTCCTGAGAAGAAAGAGAGGAGTTGAGCAGCGTGGCGCGCCTTGGGTGTTTCCAAAAACATGCAGAAAACCTCGTCTTGACACCGAAAGCCATTCGCGTGCATGGCATCTTTGTTCCTTCTGGATCTCGCCTCAAATCCTCAGCTTTCATCCCTTATATTTCCAGAACTTAAAATGGGCCATGTCCTGGGCCGTGGAGGTTTCTGTGTTGTGCGAGAACTTACTGGTATTAAGATTAACGAGAACAATGACGACAGCCACCAGCCGAAAAAGACTTCCTTCCAAAAAATTTTCGGCTTGAAAGAAGACAATCTAGACCCAGCTGATATATTAGGAGATGACAGTGACATGGAATCTGTTACATCAGCTAGCGAGAGTGAAATAAATAATGGTATTCCACGCGAAAGCTTCGCTCAGAGGATCGCCAGACCTCGAAAGAAGGGTGCCTGTGGTTGCGGTCGGTATGTTGTCAAGGAGATCAACACTGACTTCCAATACACAGACAAAGTCAACTACCTGAAAGCAATTGTCGACATTCAACTCGAAGCCAAATACATGGCATCGCTCCGTCACCCAAATATTCTTCGCCTCCGTGGTTTTGCAAACCCCGGACTTGCTACAGGACAATCTTCGTTTTTGATACTTGATCGCCTCGAGATCACATTGTCAAAGAAAATGTCAGTCTGGCTGCGGCTTCACCGTCAATGCCGGGGCATCACTGGTGCTTTTGTAGGTAGCAAAAAGAAAAGAGAAGGCTTGCTTGTTCAACGGCTTGTAGCGGCTCACAATATCGCCGATGCTGTGGACTACCTGCACAACAAAGGCATTATCTTTCGGGATCTAAAACCCGACAATATTGGCTTTGATGCTCACGAAACTCTAAAGCTATTTGATTTCGGACTTGCGCGCGAGATTAAGGAAAGGGATCGATACAAAGATACGGACTTGTTTCACATGACAGGATTTACTGGAGCTATCCGCTACATGGCCCCAGAAGTAGGACTTCGAAGACCTTACAATACAAAGGCCGATGTCTACTCTTGGTCCCAGCTCATGTGGTATATTTTGGAGTTGGAACCACCGCTTGGCGTGTACACTCCTCACATGTTTGTTGAACGCGTCTTTAAGCAAGGAACACGTCCCGCGGTAATGAAAACATGGCCCGAGCATATGCCTGCACTAATGCAAATGTGCTGGTCCGACAGGCCTAGTGATCGGCCTTCTTTTACGGAAATCAAGGATCACTTGAGCGTTATTCTGTTGCCGTACAACACGAAGAAGGTCGTCAAGAACAGATTTCAGGAAGAGTTGATTCTTAGCGGGGTGAAAAATGAAGCCACTGCTTCCATTTTCGAGAGCTCTGCTCCTCGTGCATGTCCGTGCTCTCCTACTGCGGATTGTGCGACTCAGAGCTATTCTTAGTTACCACATGCAATAATAAGGATTATTGTGAAAGAAGGAAAAACTTGAATAATTCCAAGAAGGACTGGTTGATCATTTTTCAAGATGCTATTCAGTCTCACCCTAGTAGCTACTCGACTGGAGTTGTTACACAGAGAAGATACGTATCTGCAGCATGAAATCGTGAGAGACTGCTTTAGTCTTGCTTGATGCGGCGAATTCATGGCCATTCGATTCCCATCCACTGGAAACCTCAATAACCACTCGCCGGGCTTTTCCAATCACAAATTCAGCTTTTCAAGTAATAAGGTAATAACAACTCATTAAATTGCCGAAAGTCATCCATCAATGGGTTAGCCGTCATCCATCAATGGGTAAGCCTGCTTCCGTTCGAGTTTTGACCCATAAATCATGGGCATACTCTTCTATCAATTTATCACTAATTGCTTTCCACATTTCAGTTACATCAGTTTGCTCCGCTTTTGAAGACTGCTGTTCTTTCACTGCTTGCCCTTTGTCCACATTCCTGGTGTTTACTACTTGAAATTTCGCAAGACTAGCGAGACTAAGTCCTATTTCGCAGCGGGAGAAAATGATATTGCTGTTGGAGTTGATGCCAGCCACAGCGCTGTATGTCCTAGCTTGGGTGCCTGCACTATTTAGCCAGATGCACTCTTCAAACAAAACGTGTGCCCCATTAAAGCTAAAGGCAAAGCTAGATGATTTGGCCGATTGAAAAGCTAGACTTCGAACCCTGATATTCTGCGCTTGTGGTCCAAAAGATAGGTAAGATTGCTCTCCAACGAAGCGACACGAAGGTAATGCCCGTTTCCAACCTGACTTATCTGAATTGTAGATTTCTGGCTCATGTCCAGTCTTGTAATAGTAGACATCTGGATTGCCGCACTCAACGACAATATTTGGGGCGTTCACAAATATTGGCCCACCTTTCTGGTTCAACGTTGAACCTGGACAAATTGTAAAGACCACGTCGTTATTGTAGTTTTGAAGTAAGTAATCTTCACCGCAAGGATCTGGCGAATGCGCTTGACACCTATCGTCGTAATGATTGGGATTTGGAGTGTCTTCGCCAGCACGTGAAATGGAAGCAAAGTATTCACTCCCTTTCAAAAACCGCTCCGCAGAGAGAAAATTTGCTTCATCAATTGCAGCCCTCAAAGTGTCCCAATTATCAAATCCAAAAGTAACACCATCGGAGCATAGTTTTGGGTGAATCTTAGAGGAACTCAGTTTAAACCTGGAATCGGGTAGCCCGTGACGTTGATGGGGCTTGTCAGATGGAATTTGGTAGCCCCTATCTTCGTGATTGGAACTATTGCTGTGTCCGTAGCCTTCGTAACGGTCAAAAAGTTCCATCTCTTCCACTACCATGACAACATCAACTCGTCCTGATTTGGATATTGTCACCACCTTTCCGAGAGTAAGATCAATTTTATCACTCCGTGCCGTTATTCCCACAGATGGATGATGTAAGACGTTGGACAATGCAATATTGTAATCTGATATTGTAACACGTTGATGTGGGCCCAGATCTCGTTTCCGTGCTTCCAGAAGCGGAATGGACAGACTGTTTTGGGTGTCAAAGTAGTGAATGGAAATTGTTATACCGGCAGTGACGCCAAGAAAAACGGACAGTCCCGTCAACATAACGATGGCCAAGATTAGGTAGACGAATTCTTTCCACGAAAGTCGGATATCAGGTCTGGAAACAGACGGCGACGAGCTGAACAAGTCCGAGATTGCCATCATGGTGACTGCCAAAGTATTGCATAAGCTGCTCTCCAAATCTGCGAGGAACTGGGATAAATCAAAGGTCGGAGCGTTGCAGTTGCCCTCCTCGTTACCAACATCATCGCAGATCTCGTCGAAAACATCAAGATCCTGTTCGGTGGTGCTATAGGAATCACTGCAAAACTCGTAGAGAGCGTCAGGTTGATGGTATTGTGAGATATAATTTGGAGACGTATAGCTTTGTTTGTGCATTCCCACCCCATTCTTCCTGTCACTTCCCATGATGACACCAACAGGAGGCAGCAGACAGCAGGCGGCAGTATAATAAGAGGTTTCAGCAGTTGCACTTTTCGTGTGTTTTGGCAGACTTCCAATTCAACTAGACTACTACTAGTACTATCAACGGATTTCAAATAATTACTGTTTCGTTTTTGTGGTATTTTACTATTGCTGGTGCTGCTGGTGAAGTACTGGTCTACTTGATTTACAGCATAGTAGATTAAAGTAGTACTCGAGTACCTGGTAGTACCCGCCCCGACCACCACCACCAGGCAGCAGTCTATGGTACTGCCTACTACTAGTAGTAGTAGTACTAAGTACCGCCCGCCTGGTACCTAGAGTACTCTCTACTAGCTAGTAGTAGTAGTAGTGCACTTTTCATCAGCAGTTTGTTTTTACAATTATTTTCTGTCATTTTTTTGGTCCACCAAACACTACGATACTAGGGACTGACTTGAGTTGAGTCATGTTGAAATGAGTTTAAAAATTAAAGTAGACTAGACTAGTAGACTAGTAGGAGTAGCTACTAGTAGTAGGAGTAGACCTAGTAGTCTACTCCATTTTGAAAAACAATAAATTTCTTGAAATAGATGCTATGACCTGTTACTTCGGTCAAATTTTGTCTGCTGGTCCAACTCTTCGAGAATTTTTTGACTAACTAGACTACGTAATAATATTATAATATTATAATATAATACAGTATATTTTACTATCTAGCTAGATCTCCGGAAATGTATTGAAAAGTTTCAAAACAACAGAAATTGCGGCTCATATCCGACTACAATTACTGTACTTCTTTATCCCCATACTGAATAACTGGGACTTGATGACATGCTGTGTTGAAATATTTTTTTTGAAATCTATTAAATTTGTGGTGAAGTAGTGTGTGTACTCGATTGAAATTTATATAAAATCAGAATGTTTTGTAAACTCTACAAGGACCGGAGTTCTTGCTTGGAAAAAACGTGCAATGGTACCAAATAATGCCAACGATATTATTTTAGTCAAATCACGTGAACAAAAAAAAATGTAAAATGGACTTCACTTCGCTGCTAACAAACACCCGCATTAATGCTTTCCTACGTGGTGCACACTACTTTCAGGCTGCAATAGCACATTCATCTATCTACAGTTTTACAAGTACACAAGAACGCCTACGGTTGTATTGTACTGCTGCACGGACAAAATAAAGCACGCATGTCTATTCCCCCAAGATTGATGATTGGATTCCAACGATGTTCATGGTTGCAATTTTCACACGAGCCTATTCTTCGTTTCTGATTTCTATTCCATACTCGTTCAACATAGAAAAAGGGGACATGCGTCTTCACTGCCTATGCACACTGGTAGGTCTCTGGTGCAAAGTTTTTGGTCATTTGATTGGGGATAGTTGTGCCATTGGACGAATTATTGACACTCAGAATTTGGATAGGACACAAAAGCGTCTCAGACTTGAAACCCACTTGGACGGGGAAGAAAGCATCCGTATCACCTCCTGAAATCCTGAATTCCAAACTAGCAGTACTGTTTGTGTTAGCATCAACTTGATCAAAATGCCAGCACATCATTCCGGATCGGGCATCGTGTTTGTAAACACCGTCAATACTTTCAATAGCCGGAGGGTCAGTCGTGCCGAGTGGGAGCAAAATGTTGACATCTTGCAAAACCAAGTCGGTTCGTGTGAGCTCCATTTCAATATTCACATTGATCGTGCCGTTACCTTCATCTTCTGGCCAGCAGTTGATAGAGAGCGGAGCAGCGTCTTCGTCGGCGTAAGACCAACGAAGAATTCCAACGCCACGACCAACGGGAAAGGCTTTTCCTCCTTTGAGAACCAGCTTTCCTTCCATCTCATAAGTCTTCTTGTCCACCTTTGGATGTGTGGCAACATTGAAGGCTGGTGGGATGTCTGCCTTATTGACATGCACCACAGCAAGGGCACCAACGTCAGTGTTGGCGGTCAAGGTAAGACTTCCCTTAACCTCACAAGCTTCTACGCCGCCCTCCCGATTCATGTTGGCCGTGATCTTCTCTTCCAATACCAAGGTCAAAGGCGTTGTGGGGGCAGCGACTGGTGCTACCACTGGAGCTCCCAAGCCAAATGCATCGCCCAGAGCTCCTTTGCCGCCGCCCAAAGCAAAACCGTCCTCGGCAGCCATGGCCGACATGAGATTGTCCTTCTTGGCACCTCCCATACCACCGAGTTTCATACCCGACTTGGCCAAAACCTTGGGAGCTGTTGGAACCTCGGCAACCGAATTCCCAAAGCGGCTGGGGTCGAATCCCGACGGCTGAAAGACTTCCTGCTGCTGCTGCTGCTCCTGAAAACCAGAATCAAAGCCGTCCATAAAGCCTCCACTTTGTGGCTGACCGCCTCCTCCTCCAAAACCTTGCATGCCTCCAGGTGCTCCGCCGCCGGTGCCTCCTTGAACGAAATTTTCTCGCAGCCGTGCCATTTGCTCCTTTTTGATTTGTTGTGAGCGGGCCTCCATCGCAGCCCTGGCTCCCTCCTCCTTGGATTGCTTGAGTGCATTGTGAATCTTCTCCTCATGACTGTCCATCAACAAGTTATTGCGAATATTAGTGAGACTAACATCTTCTTTGTATCCTCCAGTGGTGATAACTTCGTCAAAGGCAAAGATTAGTTCGAAGGCCTTGTCATTGATGACGGACTCCAAAAGACCACCAGCAACATCTGGAACAACCTTGGCCAACAACCGAAGGGTCCCTAAATCTTCCACAATATTGGATGTTTTGGTTGTAATCAATAGTAGATAAATTTGATTTTCCAGAGGTTGATAGACATAGCGAACAGTGTCCGTCTCGACGTAAGTGTGCTGTTTTGAGGTGTGACCGGCCAATTTGGGAAAGGCTGCCAAAAGACCCTCTACACGCAGCCGATTCATTTCCACGAATTGGCGCGATACCAAGGCTTTGCCCTGTCTCGTACAAACGGATGCAGAAAGAACAACCTGTTCGAGTAGGCAGAGTTAGTTCGATGAGATGAAAAACCAAAAAAAAAGAGTGTCAGTAGAGTTCCTTCTAGAAAATACACGTGACTGAGCCATCCCGCACCCCAAATCATTGAATGCATCCTTCACGTTAGTTCCAAGCCAAGTTTTCCCACCAAGTCAGCTAACAAGTGCTTGCACAGTATCAAGGAATAACCAACACCAAGAGTGATGGTAGCAGCTAGCACAATCCGCTAAGTGCATATGGACTGAGGCGAAAGATATTCCATCATCCAATGCAACGCTGTGACGTGCCAATGCTCTAAAGATAAATGACTTCATCCAGCAAGCAAGCACCGTCAATCCTCCGGAGGTGACAGAATAAAATCAGATAGATTCTGCCATACCGTGGTTGTTGCTTGGGAGACTATGTGGCCATTTGATTTGACTTGGACGCAAGGGTCAAGGGTCATTGGGGCAATGAGATGTGCCAATAGCCAGACGGTAGATACGCACCATTTTTTAATTCCTCAGTTAAGACAAAATATTGAGCTTTGTACTTTTCTAGCTCCTACTTTACGTATCGTATAAGAACAATGTACGGCTTAAGGATTGTCTTATAACACGTTGGTGTTTGGCTGTGTCTTGGTTGAGATAACAACAAGCAGTAAGAGGAATGCTCTCATGCGGCTTTTGGTTGCAGCAGCATCGGTGTATTCATCCAGCCTTAACATCCAAGCGACCGCTGCAAGGCATTGTGCCTGCTGAAAAAGCTGTATCTGATGGAAGGACAGACGTCCTCGGATGAAAGATCGCGATGGAATCTTTTCCATACAGAGGTTTTCAGAATGACTGAAAGTTTAGATTCCAAATTCCGTCAAAAGTGCTTAAGGAGCGGAGCTTGCTGAGGTATGATGATGTACCTGGTAGTCTACCTGGTACTACTCTACAACTAGTAGGCTAGTAGAGCTAGCTACAGTAGTACAGTAGTAGAGCGTCTCTGTCATGGCGGCAGTGAAGTGTTGGCTATTGTAGCTATTGCTACCCAAAATCAGAATCTTCCAACTAGCTATATAGTAGAATACTCTACTAGCTGTTGTCCATTCGGACAGCGCTGCCACAGAAGCAAGCCTAACACAGAAAAAGTTGGATTGTCGCAGTATGTGCATCATAGTTATTGAGTGGCTCAAATTTATCTAGGCAATTCTGCAGACCACAGCACAGCAACCTTGAGTGTCATATCATTGTGATTGAAAATAGCTACTGTGGTAGCACAATGACTGTATTCTGAAAATTTTGAAGTCAAGAAGTGCAGCACTTGCTATCCCTTGGAACAACGGCCCAAACGCCCTGTACATGACTGGTCGAGTTTTTTGGAATACCCGTAAGCCACCTGCCATCGTTAACCTAGTTTCTACCTGGATCGCTACATCTTTAAAAACGTAGGAGTATCCTCGAGCATCCCTTAGAAAAGGGCATCCCCAATTTCAAGCAAACCTCCTGCAGAAAGTAATCCGTAACTAATTTGCTAAACTGCGAGGGGCTGCCCTTGGACCGTTTTTTGTTTGTCCCATGTTTCCTTGTAACCTGCCCACTCACATCTGCTCTAATAAGCGTGTTTGATTTGCCTTACTAGTATCTTCTAATCATAATATCTCTAGTAGAACACTGTCCCTAAGCACTGTCCACGCACTAGCTAGCTAGTACTGTAGTCGCACAGAAACTACCATGAGGAAAGGGCTACTGTACTACCAGGTACTACTAGTAGAGTACTCCTGGCCTCCTCGTATTAGTAGACTACTAGTAGAGCTACTGCTAGCTAGTACTAACTACCTAGTCTAGCTACGCTAGCTAGTAGTACTCCCTACTTAAAAGAACTCCAGAAAAATCTCCTTCGCGCCATAGTTAATGGCATTGGAGCGGCCGGCTGCAAAAAATAGACATCAACACTCATTTTTTATTTTCCCCACCCTCAGAGCACCCTCAGAGCATTACTACGACAATAATATTCGATACTCCTACAATTATTAAATATTAGTCGAGCAAAATTACAAGGAATTTAGATGACAGATATTCACCTAGATACGGATGAAGATCATCCTCGGCGATTGCTTGCTTTCCCAGACGGCCAGCTGTTAGCCTACGGAGATGAATGTGGGACAATTAGTCGTGTGGATACCAAGACCGGCACAGCCAGAATTGTTCGTCAATTAGATGTCGGAGCGATCCGAGCATTGGCCTACTCTTCGGATGGAAAGCGAGTTGCTGTGGGGTTTGATAATGGTTCTACTCGTATCTATGAATATGATGAGTACGACTGCACATGCACTGGTGAGGAGAAGGAGCAACATCATCCCTTCATCCCGGCCAAATCTGTCAGTGCAGAAGACGATGTCGATGGCTTTGGGGGATCTGCCTTTATGTCACAGCCCGATCTTGAAGAAGAGGAAGAGGGAAATTACTGGGCGGGTCCTCCCATGGAATATCCTATTCGCGAATTAGCATTCTTGCCTCAATCGCACATGTTGGCCATTTCCTCTGAAGGGGGCCTGTGCGTTGTGGATGTCACCTCGGGCGACACCATGGAGAATCGGTATTTAAAGGCGCAGGCCGATGCGGAGCTCGATGGTTGTGGCATCCGTGGTGTCTCGATATCGTCAGACAGCAACACGATTTTGGCATCCCTATCTATGGAGGGACGCCTCCACGTTTGGAAAGCCGATGGTCTTGAAAATTTAGCAAGTCCTCTTAACAAAGTTCCTATGTTTCGCGACGTCAGTTGTTGTGTCCCTCATAGGGATGTCGGCGAAATGAACGGTTCGGATGCTTTGGATCGCTCTTGTCTTCCTCTCTTTGTTAAACCTAATGTCATCGCCTTGCCTGGAAAGGCACATCTCCAGTTACGACGTGTAACCCTCAACGGAGACAAGATCAATGTGGACGAAGCCAAAGATAGTGGATCGAACGCGGATCCATGCAAGGGGCATCTCGAATCCATCGTCGCCCTAGCCTCTGTTGGAGAGTGCGTTGTATCCAGTGGACGAGATGGACGGGTCATCTTGTGGAAGTTGGGAGAAGCTCAGGTAGGTCTTGCAATCGTTAGTTGGTATGTTGCTGTTGGTTGCTTTACTTAGGCAAAAATCCTCACTGTTTACCCCTCTTATCCTTAAAGGATGGTCATCCTATTGCTGAATTTGTGCAAATGTTAGAAGAAGCCCTGGAGTCTGTTCCCACCAGTCTGTACTGGAAAGATTCAAACAATACCCTTTACATGGCCTGTGCAGATGGTAAGCTTCGAACGGTGACAGTTGTCCTCGAGAAACTGCAATTGAAAGATACTTCGGTGAGATTCGCAAAGAGCAATGCAACTGCCGATATTTTAAGTGTCTTGGAGTCTGCTACCACTTCCACCAAAGATGCGAAGATTGGCAATATCCGGGACCTGCAAGCAACCACCTCGTGTAAAACCAAGGCAACAAAAGATATTGACGCTCTCCTAGACTCGGACTCGGATGATGTCGAAGACAGTAACAAGGAAAATGATCTTGTCTCTTCTCCACGCAAAACTAAGCAACCTGTTTCCACGCAAGACGATGCCATCCTGGAAGATTCGGACGATGATGGCCCAGAGACGCAGGCGCCTCCTCAACCTTATGCCACCACGACAACATCAGACATAGATAGCGACGACGATAGTTTTGCTTCCGATGAAAAGTCCCCATCGAAATCCAAGACAAACAAGGACATTACTGTAGCCGACCAAGAGACAGCAGAGAATGACTTCAACACCACTGTCGAATCGACCAGCAACTCCGTTGCGTCGGAAGACGAAGCGGAGTTTGACATTAAGGGAGCTCCGCCAGCTCCTTCGTCTGAACATCTTGTCAAGAAAGACAAAACCAATGAAATGGATTCAGACGACGAAGATACTATTTTTGATGATGTGAAGGATTTCGCCAAAGATTCGGCGGCCAAGAAATTTTCCAAGACCACTTTTATTGACGACGAGGCAGAAGATACAGATGAGGTACATGATGACGCCGATAAGGCCATAGCGGAAGAACCCGCAGAGAAAGTGGCCGCCGATGCGGGCAATACAATTTCAAATGATGCCCACGTCTCCACGGCCGAGGTCACGCTAACAAAGATCGCCGTTGAGGCAGAAGGAAACGATGCCACCACCCCGACCCATTCAGAGAACCCTGATGACCCCGATGACAGCAATAGCTTTGTGAACTACCGAGACGACGAATCTGACGGTGGTAATAGTATGGCAGATGATGTGGCTGCATTTAACAAGAGCTACCAAGGTCAAGCTTCTGCCCGGTCGTTACCAGAACCACAGGCCGCCTTTGCACCATCGTCCACGCCTCTAGATTTGGATCGCCGCTATTTGTGCTGGAACCACATTGGGTCTGTCACCCTTTTTCAGGGAGGAGAAACTGGTCGCAGGAAAGTGGATATTAACTTTACCGACTCGGCGTTCCGCCGCCCCATCGCCTTCACAGACACTCTGGGGTTCATTTTAGGCTCAATGGGCGATGATGGTGCGATGTTTGCTACAGATTTGGCTGAAGATGATGACTTGGAGGATGATGACGATGTGATGGAGGGACTTTCTTTGTCTGCCAAAACCAAAGCAGCGCTGAAAAAGAGTCAGAAGCAGCGCATGCGCAAAAACTCTGGTCGACGTCACACTGGATCCACCATCTACTTTCATCGTTTCGAAACATTTGGAAACATCCGAGAGAAAGACTGGACTCTGACGTTGCCCGATGGCGAGCGCGTATTGGGGTGTGCCTCTGGATCGGGCTGGGCGGCAGCAATTACAAGCCGTAAATTCTTTCGCCTATTCAGCTCCGGCGGAAATCAGGGACAGATTATGTGGTTGCCAGGTGCTCCTGTCACAATTGTTGGAAGAAATAGATTCTGTGCCGCCTTTTACCATGAATCAATGCCTCTTCCGGATGGAACCCAGCGCCTCGGATACATGCTTTACGATGCTGTTGCCAACCGAATCATCACCAAGGGAAACGTTTCTTGCATCAGTGCCGGATCCTCTCTTTCCTGGGCCGGTTTCAGCAACGACTGCTCTCTCATGGCCATGGACTCGGACGGCATGCTTTCCATGTTGTACGCCACCTCCATGAATGGCAATGCGGGAGATCAAGACATGCCCGCACCAACTTCCTGGGAATGGGCTCCCTTACTAGATACAATCGGTCTTCGCAAGTCGACTGACGACAGCTTTTGGCCAGTTACTGTCTACGAAGGCAAGCTCGTTTGCGTTCCTCTCAAGGGCGGTACCCAATACCCTGAAGCTGCCAGACGTCCCGTCACATCCACCATTGGATTGAAAATGCCCCTCGCGAAAACGTAAGTGTAACCTTCTGTGTTCGCCTGCTCTTAGTGTGTGCAATGTTTACGAGTAACGCTCCGTGACTCACCCACCTACTCAATCTGCCTATGCTCGAAACAACTACTACTCGCAAATGCTCAACCCGTAGTACGGTTTTGGAAGAAGTCTCCGTGCGATCCAATATCGCTCTCGTGCAAAAGAAGGTCAATAATGACATTTCTATGGGTGATCTCATGGGACCCGACTTTGAGGAAGGAGATTATCATGAAATGTGTATTCAAGTAGACAAGGTCAGTTTGAAAATGTTTTCCAGATATGTCGAGGCCGGCAAGCTAGAACGAGCCCTAGACTTGGTAAGCCGTTTCCAGCTCGAAAAGAGCTACGACATTGCCATGCAGATGGGCGAGCAGCATCACAAGTTGCTGGACTTTATCGAAGCCGAAAAGGAGCGAAGATTCGGTGTTGTCGAAGCGGACGAAGAAAGTGCCGGCAGCGCAGACGAAGACATGTCGGACGAGGGGGGGTACTCTGACCACGAAGACAGGCTTGTTCACCGTGCCTCGCCCACTATCAATTGTGTTCCTCCCACCCAAAAAATCAGTCCGGAGACAGGAACCAAGCGATCTCTAGACGCACCATTCGGACGAAATGTCAGACCCAAAGCGGTGGCGTCCAAATAAAATCCGAAGCTAAAAATCCTCCACTCCGAGCTCTAACCCTAAAAAGATCGCTAGTGTAGAATTTGTACCAGTAGTAGGGCTTTAAAAACGAATACTGATAATAAATAATTGTGTCCTCGTCGACCAATGAGAACGCTCTGTTGCGATGGATGTTTTCACGTAATCAACACGGATTCGTCTCGCCTACTACTCTTTAGTCTAATATTAGCACTCTACTAGTAGTCGTAGCAATAGTAGGTACTTCAGCACCAGCAGCAAGTAACAAAAGTACTGATTACAAGTACTAGTAGTAGTACACCATAGTATGGTAACTGTAGTTTGCCTGTGTGTTTTCAATAAGTCACCAGTTTGTTTTGATTCATCCTTCAGCTTTCTTCTTCGTTTTCGATAATATTGTTATATTATTGTTGCCCCAGCTAGTAGTAGTGCTTTGGTAAGAAGATAATGGCAGATGTTTCACGCAGAGTTCTTGACTATGCTTGATGTCATGTTTAAGAGAATTTCATAGAGTTAGATAATGCGCATGGGAAGATGATTGGAACAGTTGGAGTGGACGAAGGCTTCAATCCGAAGGTCACTAATGAAAGTTCTTCGCCAAGTGCTCAGTCGGCAGCAGAGGCTGTTTATCCATTACAGATTCAAATTCGATTAAATTAGTCTAACCTCAAATGTTTAATTATCCCCCAACGAAGCCAGGGACAGATTTAGTCAGGTCTCTTCCTTCTTTTTACAGTTGTCATATCCATCAATCATCATGTCGGCTCCTCCTGCTGCCTCCAGCCCACCAGTTGCTGCCCCTATTGACACAGCACAACCAATTGTACCTAACCCAGCTGCAGCTGCGTTGACGCTTCCACCAGTAGCTGATCCCATAGGAGATCCTGTACCAGGAGGAGCTCCTCTTGCTGACGGAAATGATGATCCTCCAACTCATGTGGCATCCTCGGCAGTGTCGTCTGTTCCCTCCGCCTCTCGGCCTTCCAAGTCGAAGAAGAAGAGGTCTACTCCTTCTATTGCTGGATCTGGCGGTGGACTATCTGGTGGGGATGGAGGATCCATCGGTGCCCAAGGAGAGAATACGGGTCGTTGGACGGCGGAAGAACATCGTCTCTTTTTGCAGGGTCTTGAGCTCCACGGCAAGGGCTGGAAGAAGATTGCCTCTCTGATCAAGTCTCGCACTGTTGTGCAAATTCGGACCCACGCTCAAAAGTACTTTCAAAAATTGACCAAGGCCCGACAAAATGGCGAGGAAGGCGAAATTGCTATGGAAGGGAGAGGAGGTGCTGCCTCTGTGACGGCTGTCTCCCCTTCGGCCATGGCGGCGAGCAGCAAGCGACGACACCACTCGAGCGGAACCAAGCGAAAGGTCATTCAGTCGGTGGTGGCCTCGGCACAGCGACAAGGGAAGCGGTTTGGAGTGGTCGGCCCCGATGGCTCGCCTCTTCCTACGGCGGCCCCAGCCTTGGCGCACTTTGTCATGCCTGTGGGTATCTCTGAAGAAGCAACGAACGGATATGTTCCTTCTATCACGGCAGCGCAAGGAACTATTTCTGGTCCCGCGTTGGAAGATTCCTTGTACGTATTGTCACGGACACGTGCAATGAATTTTGCTTTTCCAATTTTTAAATACTTACAGGTCTTCGTCGCTTGTACCATTTACTTTTTCGCTCTTATCCCAACGCAAAAACAACGAATACAGGTTCCGCTTCCTAACCCCTGCTCCAGTGCAGTCGGAACCTCAAGTCAACGATGTCGCTCGTTCGGCGGGTGCCAATCCTATCACGTTGCCTTCCGATACCCTTTCTGGTGATCCTGAGGGCTCTCCAACTGGAGTCACAGAACTGTCGGCTTATCCATCGTGGACTGATGCCAAGGACACGCCGTCCTGGTACAGCAAGGGAGCTGATGTCGATGCCCTGCTGGACGTTGGAGATAACTTGGACTGGCTTGGCGATACTGGAGATCTTCATGAATCTTATCAGCCTGCTGCGGTCGAATATTCTGGTCCGGAGGAGGCTGACACTTCAGTGGATCAAAATTCCTCTCCAAAAAAGACGGGTCTAGAAGGCACCGAACCTTCCATTACGGACATGAGTGTCTCGGCACTTCCTGCGGTGGATGAGGACAATGTTAACTCGGTTGTTCCTCCGCTTCCATCTCTCTTTGATGGATCGACGGATGATATTGCCGAATCCATGAAGAGAACCAACGTTGCGTCGGCTAGCGGCACCAGTATTGACAAGCACAATGAAATGGACGAACACTTGCAAGTGTTCGATACTCCAATGGAGGAGCATGATTTTGTTTCCACCATTTTGGAGAATGCAACCGCCAGCAACAATGACTTACAAAACTTAAACGAGTAAGCTCTCTGTCAGAAATGACTTTGGGACTTGTGTAATTGTTGCCTGTTTTCCATGTTGCATTTATATAGTTCTCAAGAAAAACAGTAATGAATAAAAGTGGAATCACAATTCTATTACTGTACATTTTTACTTCGTACTACTTCAGTATTAGACTACTAGTCTTAGCTCTCAGTACTATTGCTCGAGGGAGGGGGGTATACTAGACTAGACTACCACTAGTACTCTGAGGATACAGGTAGGCGAGATCATGGTTGATTACGAGTAGTCTAGCTAGACTAGTACTCTAGTCTACTAGAGTAGTAGTAGTAGCTAGCTAGTATTCTAGTACTCGAGAAGCATTGTTGTTTCGAAGGATTCTCTCGCGCTGAATGCACACTTGTTCCAAATGAATCTGCCCACAATGATCTGCAAACACAAGAGCGAGAATGAAGAATAGTGCAAGTTAGTATTAATCAATCTCAACTTTCAACAATGATGCACTAAGCAACGCCAATCTATCTTCTATCGTCCGACTGACCCACCAATACAAACACGGTTATCTCGAATTATTAAGAAATAATCTTCCTACTACAGAGCATAGAGCAGACCTGACTGCGTACTCCATACACGATACACGTGCAGGCAGATGAGTCGATTCTCCATCTCCAGCAATGTTTCGACGATTGTTCATTTGGATGTGGATGCCTTTTATGTTGCCTGTGAGCGAGAGCTGCGACCAGAATTGAAAAACAGGCCACTCGTGGTTTCCCAATACAATCCCTATGGCAATCTAGTCGATACTTTGATCGAGGATCCAGCCCGAGTATTGTACGATGGCAGAAACTCTGACAAGAATTCGGGCAAAGATGTAAACGGCTCCCTCATTGCTGTTTCTTACGAAGCCCGAGCAAAAAATATCAAACGAAATGATCGAGGATTGGAGGCGATCAAGAAATGTCCCGAGGATCTCGTCATTGTGGAAGTTCCAAAAAAGCACGGAAAGGCAAATCTGACCATCTATCGCAGCGCTTCGGAGAGGGTCATGGCGGCACTGGCAGAATTCATGAAGCAGGCAGCATCCAGTATTCATCGCCAAGTGCTTGAAGCAGGGGAGAGATCCAATACTGCAAAAAAAGAAGCGAATCAATTCACGCGAGCTTTGACTGACATTAAAGTCGAAAAAGCGTCGGTGGATGAAATCTACATTGATATTTCCCTTCCAGTGCAAGTGATTGTAGGCGAATGCAGATCCAAAGGAAACTGGAAAGACTTGTACGCAATTTTAACCAGTCAAAATGGCGCGTCCACACATACAACCATTGGAGGGCTTGAGACGTCAAAGGCTGCCTTGGCTACGAACAGTCTCAGTAAAGACGATATTCGCAAAGGATCGGCGGTTCAAGTATTGGATTCGAATGATGCGGCGAGTATGGAAGATGTTGCTGCAATGGCCTGGTGGGCTAGACCTTTTCCACAGGCTTGGAGTAAAGAAGATATTTATCTAGCGGTTGGATCTTTGATTGCGCTACAAGCGCGACAGTCTATTGTACAAAAATTTGACGGTATTTATACCTTATCAGCTGGCATATCGATCAACAAAGTCATGAGCAAGTTAGCCAGTGGATTGAAGAAGCCCAACAGGCAGACGCTCATCAATCCTTGCGACGAGACGACACTGCAAAAGCTCTTTCATCCGTTGCCCATTGGACGGATTCGAGGTTTAGGAGGGAAATTTGGGGATCACGTCGAAGAAGTCCTTCAGATCAAAACCGTGGGAGAACTGTCTAAATTCCCTCTGTCGCTGTTGAAGGAGAAATTTGGGGAAAAGCAGGCGACGTTCTTGTTTCGCACAGCTCAGGGGTGTTGCGATGAAGTCGTGGCTGAGCGGACCAAATCCAAGCGCGTGGGGGCGGGAAAGACGTTTCGGGGAGTCCTTTCCTTTCGGAGCACAGATCATGACAAATTGCACAAGTGGGTTAAAAATTTAACAACGGAAGTGGTCGAGCGCACTAGCGAGGATGCCACCCGATACGCCAAGACACTGACTTGTGGGCTCCACATGGAATTCAAAGGAACTGGCAAGGACGGTCGTCGAAAAGCTTCTCAATCTGCACCCATTCCTCACCATGTCGACGTGAAAAAGTTGACTGACATTGCGTTTCGGCTTGCGAGAGAAATATCGGATGCTGCCATTGATACTACCATTGGAACAGATTCATTGATGGTGACTGCGATGGAGATTACGGCGTCCAATTTTGTGTCCATCGAACAAGGATCAAATTCAATTTTGGATGCTTTTCAACGTGGACGGAGTCCTGAGGGTCGAGAACAGGTGGGTATGCTTGAATCCACACACGAACGAGTCAAAGCTGCTAGACGAGCGCGGTCTTTCAAAAATCCAAAAGAAGCCACAGGGATTACTGCATTTCTAAAGCCTACTACTGGCCCAACAAATGATGATGCCAAGCTGACCTACCGCTGCGTTGAGGAGGAGGGTGCTCTTCCTTGTAGTTCCAAGAAGAGCATGCTTTCGGACTTCCGAAATGCCTGTCATGGTACGAACCGAGGGGTGACGGTAGATGCGACAGATGCAGTAGTAATGAGAAAACAAATCGTAACTGTTGGAGTTGATGAAAAAATGAGCGATAGCGGCGCAGGTGAATCGGCGGCCACAGTTGCTGTCGATCCCGACATGGAATATGCCAAGCAACTGCAGGCTTCCTTTGATCGAGAAAGTGCGGTTATTTCTTCCATGGAACAGCGCCGATCTTTTACAGTATCGGACAAATCTACTTCGTTGAAGGCTGGAACCAAGCGACAGAGTACTAGTAGTATCTCTTCCATTTCTACCTTTTTCAAAAAGGTCAAGCGGACCTAAAGTAGAAGTACATGATGTAATGAAAGCTCACTGTTCGACTGTTAGAGCAATCTTAATAACATCAATATAACAAGGGAGACAAGATAGCGAGCCTAGTAGCAGGATAGATCCAGTAGGTAGGAGCTTTCACCTACTCTTGTACTCATGAATATTACTATGTCACTACTTGTTGAGTTTCTGTTGTACTGCTACTAGATTAGCTAGTAGTCCCTCTAGTTCATGGTCATTGCTTGAATTTGCTACAGTAGATCAGCCAGACAAGAAGAACAACAACTCTACTAGTAGTACACGATGCCAGTCCAATTTCCGACTGAAATTTTGGATCGAGTCCCAGATGTAACTACTAACCGGTACTCAACTATGGGTATTATTATTACTCGAGTATTTTTTAAGGCCAAATTATTGCACGCGCGTAGTTTGACTGTACTGGTAGTCGAGTTGTTATTACTCCGTGATGAGTGTTACCTGGTTAAGAAGCAAGAAGAGGAAGGAGCAAACAAAATGCCCGTTGGATTCAACGATTCCATACAACAACCGAGCTCCGAGTTTCACTTCTTTGGGTTTCCACAAACTAGCCTAACAACAACCAACACCGTAAGTTTTGTCGACCTTGACATTATAAATCACCATAATTACTGTAAAGCATACTACAGCAGCTTCTAACTAACGAGTCGACAGTAGAATACAAGGAAAGAAACAGACAAAAGAAGGGGGGGGAGGACAGATTCAAGAGACAGATTCAAGAAACAGATTCACCACCACAAACAACACAAACGGCAAAACAAACGGCAACTCAGTTCACTAACGCGCATCAAAATGCCTCGGTCTTCTAAACAACGAAGAGATACCAAGATTGCTGGATCCACCACAAGCATGGATTCTTCCTTGCGTGAGCAAATGGAAGCATCTCTGCGCAACCAGATGGACGTTTCCATTGGCCATCAACAAGCAATGGATTCCTCGGACCCATCTCATTTCATCGAAGGAAGCAGCCGTCGCAGCGCTGGGAGTTTGGGCGCTGCTGCTCCCATCAATGCGTCGGGATCCAGCGACAACAACAACAACAACAACAACAACAATAATAACAACAACAATAACAACAACAACAACAACAACGGCGCTCAAATGACACGAGAGGCGCTGCTCGAACAGATTGTCAATCCCTACATTGAAGACGACTCTCCTGCGGCAGAAGCCCTCCGAGCCAATGCGCAAATTCACATCGGAAGAATGAGCAAGGTCGCTCGCAGCATCAATGCTCAAGCGCTTCGAAAGGTCGTCAAGCGTGCTTCCATGCGGGGTCAATTTGGAAAGGTCAAAGGAAAACCACCGCGTGTGCCGCCACCGTCCCAACAAATCATTGACGAAGCCGACGGCGTCAATCAGGTCATGTCAGAGATTGAAGAAGGGGAGTTGGAAGATGATTCCACGGCAGATCCTGGGGTCGACAATGATAGCAACAGGGAACGTCACTACTCGCCAACGCGTACTACGTCTCCTGACAGCATCGAGCCACAGCTTTCCGCCGAAACCCACAAGACGGAAGAACGCAGCAGCAGTGTGGGGAAACAGTCACCAGCTGCTGCGAGTGGCAATGGTGATCAACATTTCAAACCAAATGGCGACGCTTTGACAACGCCCTCATCGTCAATTAAGAAACAACGGTACTCCGAGGATCATTTGCAACATTCCTTGCAAGCCATGAAGAAACACGACGTTGATGCTCTGGCACCCGAAGAAAATCAAAAAGATATTCCACAAGAAGTTGTTGAAGGAACTATGGAAGCCGGTCGAAAAGGTATGTCGTTTTGTTTGTAATCGTCCTCCAGCGTCATGGCGTTGGTTAATTAAAGGATATCAATCCTTATCCAGTGGGCCTAATGTTTCTCCCTCCCACACCTTTTACAAAAACATACAGTCATGAAATCGGTGGACCCTCACGATATTCTCAAGCTCACGCGATGGAAGCGAAAGAAAAAACGCGACAAAAAGGAGAAGAAGGGCCGCAAGAGCTATGTGGTAGGAAAAGTCATTGATGGACAACACGAACTTTACGCGCAATCGATTGCTGTCATGTTGGGTGTGCGGACCTCGATCGCTCGTACCAATGCTGAAATTACGGCAAGTCACCACAAAAAACGGTGGTTGACCGACGATGATTTTGTACACGCAGACAAATATGAATTCCGACCTGATGGATCCGCCGGTACTCCTCCCCATCAACTTTCTCACACTTTCAAATTCAAAGATTATGCGCCAGTGGCCTTTGCCTATCTTCGACGGTTGTTTGGAGTGAACGAATTTGACTTTTTGTTGTCGGTTTGTGGAAATGCTAATTTTATTGAATTTATTTCCAACGCCAAGAGTGGTCAATTCTTTTTCTATTCAAGCGATGGTAAATACATGATCAAAACGATGACTGACGCCGAAAGTAAATTCCTCAAACGAAGTAAGTGATTTCTGCCGGGACGCTCTTGTCTTATTTTCCAAGCATACCGATATCATGAACTGACTGACACGGTTTTATTTCCCTACTTTCTTTCTGCCGAAGTCTTGCCGGATTACTTCAAGCACTGCTGCGCCAATCCAAATACAATGCTCACCAAATTCTGCGGAATGTATCGGGTCAAGCTTTACCACTTGCGGCGAAATGTAAAATTTGTCATCATGAACTCAGTGTTTTATACGGATAAACCGCTTCACACATTTTACGATCTCAAGGGATCAATCTACGGGAGAGATGCGCGCCCAGGGGATGCCGTTCTCAAGGATAACGATTTGCGTCGGGTTTTGCCCGACGGGGCTCTCGCATTACCACCAGAGACTCGAGACCGAGTCCGTCGACAATTGATCCGCGACTGCAATTTTTTGCAAAAGAATCAAATCATGGATTATTCCATGCTCGTTGGCATTCATCACGTTCCGGTGAAAGAGAAGGTCTCGGATAATCATCTTCGAACTAGCACTAGAGGTTCTGTCAAACGCCCTTCTATTCTTGGGCAGTCGCTGACGTCCGGGTATGAATCGGCGTTGACTACCTCCCTCTCGCAGATGCAAGGTTCAATGATGGGAGACTCGGCTCGTCGTTCTAGTAGTGCGGATCCAAACGACAACCTCCCCATGACTATGTTTGACGATTTTTTGGACGACGATGATGGCAGTTACCTCGAGGGTTCCGATAAGCGCCCTGCACGACCAAGCAGCAGCATGGTCATGGATAGCGAAATTGTGATGAAGAAGGCACAAACCATTGAACAAATCTACTGGCCATTCCACCGTTTACATGACATCTTTGGTCATCGCCGGATGATGCCAGGCACTTGCTTCCACTGCAATAGCGTTCCTTGTCGCTGCACGGACGACGAGGAGTTGTTGCGAGGATACAACATTCCAAAGTTTGCCGCACCACTCTCGGATCGCAAAGACGGCGGGTTTGAAATGGATACGAACAGCCTCGAGTTGCCAATGAAATACAAAAGTGCCGCGCATGGCGAGTTTGAGTATGACCGTTCCGTCTTCTACTTGGGAGTGATTGATATTTTACAAGAATACAACTCACGCAAAGTTGTGGAGACCCGCTACCGCATGCTCCAAGGAATGGATGCTCTGGAAGCTAGCTGCGTCTCTCCAAAAGATTATGCTGCGCGATTTATTAAGTTTTTTGACATGTACTCGGTCCGCCATGGAAAGTCTGCTCGAGGCGTCTTGTCTTCGTTCAAAAAGTCGACGAGAACCAGCATCCGGTCTTTCTTTCACGCCAATGGATCTGGTCGCGACAGTGCCCGTGGTAAACCATCGGGTAGAGCCTCTGCCGCTACAGACATCAGGCTTCAAAACTCTTCCTCTAGTAACAATTGAGATCGTTAGCGCTGCGAGAATTGAGGACGAGAAGAAGCTACAGTGATCGTTAGCGGCGACTGTCCAAGTATAATACACTTGTCAGTTCTTGTTGAAAAGCACGTAGGGAGGGGTAGTATGTATTTATGTAAACACGCACAAAATTCTACAAAAACGCTATTGCTTTCCTTTACTTCCTGCCTGCACTCGAATGTCCAGTAGGTCAAGGCCTAGTTCCTCCTTCATGGAGCTGATATCTTTGATAATATTCATCAAGTTATCGTGGTCCAACATTTTTTTCGAGCTGATGAAAGCATCCACCACAAATTCGCGTCGATCGTTGTGCATACGCAAAGATGTTTCGACATTTTCTAACGACAATTCCTTCTGTGATATCATTTCAGCAATTCCTGCCAACATACCGGGCTGTAACAAAGAATGATGTAAGATCAAACAGGTCTAAAGTAGACATGTGATGTCAACGTCTATAGAATGAAAGCATAATTACCTTGTCGAGACCAACACAATGAATTTTTATTCCAATGGTAGCTTTTGGGTCGGTCTTTCGTCGTGCCGTTAATTTGGTAGCGTGAATAGAGAGGTCTCCCAAGCCTGGATTGGACCCGAAGGACGCCAGCAGGCTCTCTCGTTGTCCTGGAGGCAGGCAGACATGCATTTGGATAATGAAGTCTTGACCCAATCTCGTCATTTTTGAATGTGTTACATTGCCTTCAAATCGAGCAACATGTCGAGCTAGTTTTGCAACGATTCCAGGTTTTTCTGGCCCCGCTGCTGATATATTGATGTGTTCCATGTCAGGATCCAGTTCCACTGGACTGGTATTGTATATTTCATCCAAACCTTCCTGTAACAAAACGAACGATGCTCCTGTCACAGCACCTCCAATCATATCGTCTGCGTGCTTTACGTCTCCACCTCTCATGACACTCAGAATACATGTCCATACTAGAGATGTGGCCGCCACTCCTACAATACGGAGATGCATAGGCGCAAAAAAGAAATTGACGAAGGTTGCCGGTACCCAAACCTTCCACAGTGCGAGCAAATCCTCTTTCATATTTGCTCGGTATTCTTTCATGACTCGAGGCAAATCGGGCTTGTCGTTCATGACCAATTCTTTCTGCAATATTGAAAAGGGGACGGCGTCGTTAGATACTGCGAACGAAACACAATCAATGAAGACAAATAATCAAATATCCCACGTACCGTTGCATAAAAAGCTGGGAAATACATCAGAGGATGGTGGACCGCTTGATCTAAAAATACCTGCGCCATGGTTCCAAGGATACCCTTTGTATCTTTAATTTTCTCACGGAAGGGTTTGGCCACAAACTTGGCAGTACCCGGAAAAAGTCGTCCAAAGAAAGGCACATAGATTGCATACTGGACTCCGCCCAAATAAATGAAACCAAACGAGGCAAATGCCATGTTCCTCCTCCAATCCACATTCTCCCTCCGCTCAACCACTTTTTGCACCAACAAATCCGAGAAAGACGTCTTTATCCCCGAGACAACCACGCCAAATGCGAAAGGATGCTCGGAGGGGATTGATTTAACCCGAGACCACAGCGACGCCCGTGCAAGAGCCGTCGATAGCATCTTTCAGTGTCTCTCTTGATATAAGTTACTCTACTACTTATTTCTTCCTCTGATTGCTTTTTTAGATGTTAGGAAGGATGGATATATATTTCTAAAAAAGAATTCCGTTGGCTCGAGGATTTTTGTTTGGCGCACTACGTGTTGCACTCACAGTTCACACGTGATGGAGAACGTGCCAGCACGTCTGAATGTCATTTAAAAAAAATGACTGAATCCATCGGCGTGTTGCCGTCTAGTAGTAGCAAGTAGCTACTAGTAGACCTACAGTAGATCCTATCCTCCTCCATGGAGGGTGTGGTCCAGTTGTGATCAACTCTGTCACCCTTCGGAGTGCCAATGGTTGCCTTCGGGTAACCTTGGCGCCCTGCGGGCTTCATAATTGGGATCCCCGTAAATTAGACATTCATTTTTTTTAGTAGCTAGTAGACCTAGAGGGGTACATAGTAGTAGTATCTAGTATTTCGGATTTATTGCAAGTGTACGACCTCCAAGTAAGGCAGGGAGTAGTCTAGCTACTATTGCTCGGAGTACTCTACTAGAGTGCTACTACATGACTAGTACTAGGAGTAGAATTTTCCATTCAAGAAGCAAAGTACTTGTGCCATGCTCCGAACTAGTCAAAGTGTAGCTACAGTAGTATCGACCTACTCTAACATGTCCATTCCGGAGACGCATGCGGTCATAGTACCCGATCAATTTTACAGATCTGAAAAGGTACCCAGCACAGCTGCTCTACTCTCTACACTCCTTTTCTAATTGCACCCTTTGGATTGCGGCGTGACGTAATCGTACATGTGGATCCATCCATTAAAGGCAAACTTGGTTCCCTCCTCCACGGGCAAAGCTTGATGGTAGAATCTCGAGTCCATCTTCATGGGATCAGAATCGTAAACGCTGGGCCAGAGAAGTGCTCGTCCTCTCTTTGGTTGAACGGTGATACCCAATTGAGGGAAATCAGTGCCTCCTGTGCACAAGCAAAATTGAAAAAGGCATGAGAGCCAACGAAAAAGTGCAATGGTATCACTTGCGTGGAGCTGGACGTACCTCCTTTCTCAACATCGCTCAAGTACATGAAAAAGGTCAAGATGCGTGGTCCGCACTGAAGAAATAAAAAGCAAAGAACAGCAAAAGAAAGCGCGTGAGTACTACATAACAACAAAGCAATCACACATCACACCAGCGTTCTCGAAAAGCTCACGTGACGGTCTTTCTGGTGAGGAATATAGTCATGATGCGTTTTGTAAAATTGGTTCTGTTCGTATCGAAGAATCTGAAAATCCTCACTATTTTCCGCGGGGATCTGCAAAACATCAGCAATTCGTTTGTGGATTCGCTGTGGAATTTCTTCATCACGACATCCACCATGAGACGAGCACCAGGCATTTTCTGACGTACGCCTGGAACTTTGAACAGACCCAAACGTTCCATCGGCCTTTTCAGCGCCCACATCTTCCGAACGCTTATATTCGTATTTGTGCCCTAGTTGAATCATCGCTTCGCACTCTTCGTCCGTCATGAAATCGTCGAATGTGACAACCCATGGTGGCATTGATTTATCCAAAACAAGGTCTACATCTGTAGCGGATTCTTCGCTTGGGCGAGAATGTACAGTGACGGTGTAGGGAGGCGTTTTAAGTTCTGCCATGCTCTTTTTTACCTCAGGAGTGTATTTATCGGCTGTCGTATTTCCTGGTGCGGTTGCTACAATTCTTTCAAACATCTTATTCAAATCTCCTGGCTTGAGGGCAGGTTTTGCATCCTGAAGAGGCGGGCATCGCGTGGTGATATCAATGAGATGGCATGTGTTACAAGCAGGGCCGCAGTTTGTCGCCATGTAAGCTTCGTTTTTTTCACATTCGCCTGTTGGAAAGCAACCGGTACATTGTTCGTCAGAAATAATTCGTGGTTTTCTTAAAGGTAGCCACGCTGCAGCAGTTTCCTCTGCATTACTTACCAAGAAGAGCCCAAAAGCTACAAAGTTCATGTTGATTGCGGCATTTGGCTAAAAGGTCAGCTGGCAAAGCCTCCGTCGCTTCTTGCTCCCAATAGGCCTTGGACTGTTTAATCCTTTCAAATGTTGCCACTGCTTCCGATCCAATGGCAGTTTGACGGACTCCTACGCTCTCGCTCCAATCCAAAATAAGCTGTTGTGGTCGAGTCAATTCGGAATTACCACCAGAAACAGTTGCTGTCTTCTTTTGGGAGCACGTATTACAGCTCTTGGCACAGTTGTTGTACATAAAACTGGGATTAGCCTTGCACTCGCCTTTACTTGCCCAGTATGCGCATTGTTCATTCTTATCGGAGCAGAGGTCAGATTTTTTCACGCTAGATTTTTCTCCGCAGTAGTCGCAGCTCTTACGGCAGTACACCTTCATGTCCCCGGGATTCTCCTCACACTCTCCCAGATCCTTCCAGATGGGGCATCTTGGATGCAGATCTTCACATGTATCATTAATTTTACCAATTTTCGTTTTGATAGTAGCACGGGGTTTATGAGTGCACGCGATAGGACAATGCTTTGCCATGTATTCTTTATTTCTGGAGTAGGAACAACAACAAAATAGGTCAGGTCAGACATGTGTGCAATATTCGTGAAGGTGTCATCTTGAATCCTTTTGGTTTGTCTCACCTTAAACACTCTCCCTCCTCTTGCCAAACACGACAACGCTCGTGCTTGTCACAGTTTCCCTTGGAGTCACACTCCTGGCAATTTACGGTCGACAGCGTCAATAAGATTGCCAAAAGCAACAGGCAGAGGTTTCGTGCAGTAACCATCATATTTGTCAATGCTTTGTTTTGATTGCTTCCAATAGATTTCGTTCGATGCTTTGATTACGCGCTCTAGGTGCACAGTGGAGGATGACGAGAGCAATCTAAACAGATGCGCCCTTATTTTGCCTTTGTTTGACTGCCAACACCACAACCTGAACTTGATAGTTATTGTGCAGATTCGCCTTCCTTTGTGCTTTTTTAAATAATAGCAAGATTTTTTGTTTTGCTGATAATAATAATAATAATATTCTCCTTGGTGTAATAATGATGATAATAAGCGATAGTGAGTCAAATAAAAATATTCAAACATTATATATTTTAATTTTCCCTTATTTGTTACTTTTGTTCAGAGGCATTGGATAGATAATGAGGTTTATACCGACGTCATCCTGTTGCTGATTGCAAACTAATAAGCATAACTGTAAAGCTCGAAAGAGCTGCACGAATATTTGTCACCCCTTGTGGGTACACCCTTCCTTTTCTTTTATATTTTGACAGTGAGGATAGCAGCACTACTACTAGCTAGTGCGATTAGTAGCCCTTCCTTTTCTTTTATATTTTGACAGTGATGATAGCAGCACTACTACTAGCTAGTGCGATTAGTAGCCCTTCCTTTTCTTTTATA
>Ga0100402_1000765_pt1 | contig 37761 bp, 26 predicted proteins | sample CryGeyme20150102_FD_80419 | JGI IMG/M metagenome (GOLD analysis project Ga0100402, IMG submission 80419) | Groundwater microbial communities from Crystal Geyser aquifers in Utah, USA - Crystal Geyser metaG 2015-0102 | ecosystem: Environmental > Aquatic > Deep subsurface > Groundwater | place...
TGATCACCCATTTGCAAATTTCCCAAAAAGTGATCGGTAAAATTGCAAAGCAGTGGTCAAATTTGTGCAATTACCTGATCAACATCATGCAATTGGCTGATCAAGATGGTGCAAATATCCAACCGTATAACTTTCATACAGCCTTGCGTGGTTTCTGAATCGAAAAATGCTGCGTGGAGCTCGCTAGTGGCGTTATCGATGATGGCGACCAAGCAGGATTTTTCATTACCAAACCAGCGATGAGTACTACCATCCATTTGTAGCATCAATCCTTCAGCGCTCATGCGTTCACGTTTTTTTCTTGCTTTTGACCGTCTGCGCTTTGCACGCTTAACATGATGGATGTCATGAGCCCAGGACCGTAGCGTTTCACGCTTTACTTGGGTATTCTCATTAGTTGACAGTAATTCGGAAAGGTGTTGCAGGTTGACATCATGATATTTCGTTTTTATCAGTGATTGAACTGTTTTTTTAACTCATCAGAGGTTTTATTGACGGGTATTTTTCCTGGGTTGCCATGTATCACAAATTTGATGCCTTGCGCTTGATACTGGCTTATATATCGTTCGACCGTACCTCGGGAACGGTTGAGGAGTTTTGCGGCGTTGTTGATGGTGATTTCGCCTTCAACAACCTTAGTAATAATATCCAGCTTTAGCTGAGCAGACAAATCCATAACAATCATCCTTAAAGACCTTCTAAACACAGTAAAATGTGCTAGAAAATCATCTGTTAGTTATGTACGTCAACCTCCCTGGGTAAATAGCCAATACGACAAAGTCGCTTGGTAATTAGTACAACAGTTTCCCTCGGTAATGACACTTTTACAGCTCATCAAAAATATTTATAATCACCTCAAAAATATCTTTCATATTGAGCATACTCGACATCGTAACCCCATCAATGGCTTTTGTCATATTATTTTCTGCTATAATTGTTAATTGTTTCAAAACAAACAAACCTACGGTCAACATTGATTGGGATAATACTAAAAATATGTAAGCTTTCTCCTAACACAAATTCATGTTAATTGCACTTCAAAGATTCAGATCTTTTCACTGAATAGAACGAAGATATTATTCCAGCACTGGTAACTAAAATTTATCTAGCTCATTAACCCGTGCTGATGAAATTGCTGTTCGCTTAAAAGGTATCGTTAAAATAAAGGTTGTGCCATGATCCAGAGCACTTTTGCAAGTCACTTGCCCACCCATATCAGAGATATATTTTTTAACAATCGTGAGCCCAGTTCCTGCACCTTTATACTGTGCCTCATAGGCAGGATAGCACCGGTATAGAGGTTCATAAATTCGAGACAGTTGCTCGGTGGTCATTCCAATTCCAGCATCTTTAATAACAAAGTTTAAAGTGATTTCTTTATTGTTCATGTTTTCAACTCTTAACTTTAGGCAAATACAACCATTTTTCTTGCTAAATTTGATTGCATTACTAACCAGCGACATCAAGACTCGCTCTAGCCGATTTGGATCACCTAATACTTCTACTTTGTCTTCGAGTATGGTATCAAATTTTAAATCAAGCGTTTCACTCAATACTAACGGTTTAAAAATTTTGTAAACATTTTCCAATATTAACCAAGGATCCATCAATTGCTCAGTGACGACCTGCAATCCGTCCCCTGCTTCGATCATATCTAAGATTGAGTTGGTATGCTCCATTAACAACTCAGCTGATTCAGTTGCCATCAGCAATAGCTCTTTCTTCTCTGGAGCTTCTTCTTCTTTGGCTAGCATTTCATTGATTGAGTATATCCCCGTAAAAGGCGTAATCCAATCGTGTCGCATATTATGCACCACTGCTATTTTTGTTTTTGCAGCAGCTTTAGCATCATCCAGAGCATCCTCTAAGTGCTCTTGTGCTTCAACAAGCTCAGAGATATCTAATGAAATTCCAAGTATATATTCTATCTCACCTACTTTATTTCTAATAGGCTCTTTATTAGTTAGTTGAACCCATTTTTTACCCTGGAGGTCTGTAAACGGTATTTCCCGCCGACTGTATACTGGCATTCCAGTACGAAAAACGCTTTGATTATTCTGATATATTTCTTGAGTTTGCTCTTGTGGCCAATTAAAAATTTTGCCCATATCTTCAGAAGTTTTACCAATAACCTCTTGGCGACTTTTAAAACCTAACATATTAACTAGATTATTATTACAACTAATATAACGATCTTGTTTATCTATTAAATAAACACTGCCTGGCATATTGCCAAGTAATTTTTGATAGAAAGAACTGATACTTAGCAATAACTCTTTTGGACCCATGCATGGGTCAGACTCTCTACCTATAGTTTTTTCATACAGATCAACCAAAATATCGTTAATATCGACGTTTTGATATTTTTCCCATAAATCAATACTACTCATTTCACACACTTTTTTACAATCTTTATCATTAAATACTAGCACACTATTTTGAAAATGCATCGTTAGATTGTATTTCTTCACATTAATGGGGATTAATCAACACATGCGTCAATATGTAATTTTTCCGACATCATTAATGAATAATAGTCAGTATATGAACTTATAGTGAAATCTTCGCTGCATATATTTTGCAATATTGATATGTATAAATACATAATATTTTTAGCATTTTTTTTATCAACAAAGTCATCATAGAATGACATCACTATATCAATCTCTGTATATTCACGTAATAAAAATGTTATCGGAAAATGAGTTTTCTCAAAAATTTGTATACTTTTTAGCTTAAAACTGTCATTTTTAAGAGAAAGATTAGAATAATCTTCGTAGACAAATAGAGTATTCAGCAACCCTTTATCTATTAGTTCATAATTCTCACCAAAAATATCAAACAAAGAAGGATACTTGTGCTTAGCGATCTCTCCTAAGTCATTTTGAAAAGTTAGAATCCACGAGTCAAAATTTTGGCCTTCATCAGGGCAATCAAAGAAAATTGGTAAAGTATTAACATAAAATCCTGCCGGTTCTTCAGAATCTCTTAAGCTAAAAACAGAACAATATAGAATACTTAATGTTTTGAAATAACAGCAAAGGGCCATACCCCAAACAGCTTGAAATAAAGTATTTTTAGATATTTTTAGCTTTTTTGTTAGTGAGCATATATTGTTTTTTAGTTTCTCATTCAAAGAGTATATATTGAGACAGTGCTTTCCCTTTATTTGTTTATTAAGGCATAAATTTTTCATTTTTTTAATTTTGCCATCAAAATAGTTATTCCAAAAATTATCACTTACTAATCCAGGAGAAAATAAATCTTTAGAAGAATCTAAAAATGATTTGGTTTTTTTAAAATTACATTGTAAATGGTTTTCAATGAACTGATTAACAATAAAATTTATTGTCCAGCCATCAATAAATATATGATGATGCATCCATAATATTTCAAATTTATTTTTACTATGCTTGATTATAAAAATATAAAATAAAAAAGTATTGCTTTTTAAAGAGAATTCCATTTGTTTTTTAGTTATTATTTCTTTTAGATTGAAATCAGGGGGAGTTCCAGAAGTTAGATCAATTACTTTAATAGGATATTCTGATTTTTCAGACAAAATCTCAGTATACTGATAAAGCTGTTCGTTTGAAAAAAAATCAGACAACTTTAATCTAAAAAAGTCATATGATAATATGATTTTTTTCCACGCCAAAACAATATCATTTGTCTGAAAATCACCCTCAAATAAAATTTTTGCGTTGATCAAATACAACTCAAAGTCTTTGATTCTTTTACATTGATAATAAATATTTTTTTGCAAAGGAAGCAAGCAGAAAACCTCATGTGTAATAGAAGAAAATTTTCTAATAATATTTAATAATTCTTCTTTATAAAAAGAAAAAAAAAGTTCTGCATTTTCTTGATTAACTTTGTCACTTACAAGTGCAGTAAATTTCAATTGTTTATTAATTATCATTCCTTCAATATCTATGTCGCAAGACATATTACTTAAATCATCCATGATATGATCGACTTTCTGTGAAAACGAAAGAATTTTATTTGAGTCAATAGATGAAAACTCACTAAGATAATTAAATTTTATTGGAATGCAGCCAAATGCTTTTCTAGCTGTTTGATCCATCAAATTATAAAGTATTGGTAGAAATTCAACACCACGATTTGGTATGTAGTCTAACATATCTTGAATATCGTCTATATTTTCACTATTTAGAATAACTGGAAATAATGCGGTAAACCAACCTATTGTTTCAGTAAATTTAATATCATCTTCAAATAACACTGACTGCTCGCGACCATGACCTTCAAGTATTAACACTAAATCTTTTTTTGAAGTTACTCTAAACCAAGCCTTATATAACGCTGCTAGTAAAACAGCATTTATTTTGACTCCACAGTTCTTAAGCACTTGTTGACGCAATTTTTCTGTATCACTAGAACCTAATGAGAATGAATACTCATGATGATCTTTCCACAACTCAGAACCTTTATTATTTATCATATTTGATGGCAAGTGATATTTTTCTATCCATGGACTTTCAAACCAATATTTCTTTATATTATCAGATATTAAGTTGGTCCTTTGATTGACTCTACTAGCCCACTTGATATAATCATAGTTTTTATTTTCTGTGCGACTGAGGTTGTGGTAATGAAAATGAATGTTTTTAACTAAAATCCGCCAAGAAACTCCATCCATAGCAATATGATGAGCTGCAAAATGCAACTTATATGGGTTTTCATGTGCATCAATAAATAAATTAAAAGCAACAAAACGACCAGTTTCAATATTAAGAGTAGACTCTGTTTGACTTATAATCTGTGATTGTAAATCATTTGAATCAGCATATATAACATCGAATAAAAGTGAGGTTCTTCTTTGAAGAGGAATAAAAAACCACATGTTGTTATCGTATTTCCAAAACCCGTCAAATATTGCTTGAGACTGAATTGTTTTATCTATAGCATTTTTTAGTCGCTCAATATTTGTTTGAGGGTCAACGTCGAATATAAATGACTGGCTAAAATACAATCTATTAGACAAAGGTAATGAAAAAAACCATTGCTGAATAGGAGTTGGTGATACTTTGTTAGGGACATCGAATTTAATTTTTAATTTATTATCAGATACGGTTAAAGACTCACAAACCTGAGCTATTTGTAATATAGTTGGATATTTATAAATATCTGCTGGATTAAATTTAATTCCGGCAGATCTTGCTTGACTCGCAATCTGTAATGCATGTATGGAATCACCGCCCAACTCAAAAAAATTTTCATTTTCATTAATCGTGGGAATCTGTAATATGTTTTCCCAAATTTTTAGCAAAGTCTCCTTTATATTTGAAAAATTGCAACCAACATCATTTTCTGCTTTTAACTGGTCTATCAACAATGATTTATCAATTTTTCCTCTTTCAGTTAATGGCAAATTATCTAAGTAATGATATACTGAAGGAATCATATATTGTGGTAATTTTCTTTTTAAAAATCTTTTCAATTCATCTTCACTAATGCTTAAATTATTAAAAACAATATATACATGAATAGAGTTTTCATAGAAAACAATAGTAGCAGTTTTTACAGCAGTATTTGATTCGAGACACTCCTCTATTTCACTTGGGTTAATCCTCATTCCATTACATTTAAACTCATAGTCCTCTCGACCAGTATACACTAAGTCGTCTTTTGAATTTAAATAAGCTAAGTCTCCTGTTTTATATAAGCGCTCTAACTTATCGTTTAAGCGTAATTGAATAAATTTCTTCGAATTTTCAATTATATTATCTATATAACCATCTGATAAATTATTCCCACCGACATAAATTTGACCCTCTAGTCCTGGCTTTACCAGTTTCATATTCGCATCAAGCAAAAAAGCTTTTGTGCCTGATATAGGCTTGCCAATTGGAATATTTTCAGGAATAGTTGATTTTTTTTTAATTGTATAAAAAGTACTAAAGGTTGCATTTTCTGTCGGACCATACGCGTTTATTAGTTTGTTAGTCGAGCTAATTTCTTTTATATAATTTCTGATAATTTGTGAGTTTGCTTTCTCACCGGCAATAATAATCGTTTTTATAGTTAAAAAAGCTTTCCTACAAACATCTGACAATTGATTGAATGCTGCAGTTGGAAATAAAGCCATACTAATTTTATAGGAATTAATTAGATTGTTTAAGTAGTCAGCATTGAACAATCCATTCTCTTTCACTATTATGTTACAAGCTCCGTTTAATAGCGCCCCCCAAACATTGAAGAGAGAGAGGTCAAACGAAACATGAGTCAAATTTAACATTTTGTCGTCTGAGCTGATACTCAGGTAATTTGAACGAGTAACTAAATTAATTATGCTTTTTGAAGTAATTTTCACGCCTTTAGGTTGCCCTGTGCTTCCCGAGGTAAACAAAATACATGCACAGTTATTTTTAATAATACTTTCATCATTGTATGATATTAAATCTTCTTGTATTAAATTTATGTTAATGATTTCATATTTATTTTCAGTTCCTAACAAACTTAAAACTTGAGCATGATACGTGTTGTTTGTTAAGATTATGCTTAGATTACTTTTTTCAAGCATGAATTTTATTCGCTGCAAAGGACTGTCTAAATTTAGAGGCACATAGGTAAGCCCAGTTAAAATACAACCTGAAATAGAAAACACATAATCTGCACTACGGGGAATTATAACAGCGACTCTAGGCTCAAGAAAATTTAGTTTCTTTATGCTTAAATGTCTTGAGATTCTATGTGAGATATTCGATAACTCTTTATAAGTATAGCTAATACCATCATCTACTATAGCTACCTTATCAATATGTTTTTTAAAAGAATGTTGTAGTAATTTTGCAAGTGTTTGCAAGTCTTTTTTTTCAAGCATTTTAACCTAAAAATTTGTGTTCATTTAAATCATGTAGGTTACTGCATATGAACATATTTAACAAGTATCTCAGTATTTTAATAATATTTGTCAATATTATGAAATTTGTCTAAATTTAACTTAATAGAACTTCATAAATACAAGGTACAATTATGCTTTAGTAATACTAATAAATTATCTCTTTTCTATACATTCTATCTAAATGCATGTATTTATAGTATGCGTTATAAATTTACTGAATGGAGATTTAGATAAATTTTGCTCAAAATAATAATGGCAGAATTCAGATTAGAGACTATAGTTATAGTAATCACAGTTAAAATTAACACTAATAGTTCATAGGAAGGCCTATTATGAAACTGCAAAGAGTATTAATAGTAGAAGATGTATACATCATAGCTCGCATCATGCTGTTGAAATTAAAAAAATTCGGTTATGACGTTTATCATGCCCATACTGGTGAATCTGCATTGGAAAAAATAAAAAATGACCCATTTTATTTCATTTTTATGGATATTGGCCTTGGTGAGGGAATCAATGGTATCGAAACCACACTCAAAATTCGTGCACTTGAAGTCGAATTAAACCGACCACGCTGTCCAATTATTGCTTGTACAGCACATATTACTGATGAAGATAAGGCTCGCTATATAGCCAGCGGCATGGATATGGCTGTTAAAAAACCACTGACAGATGAGCTATTTTTACTTGTAGAAGAAAAAGTTAAAGAACTATGGGGGCAGAAAACCAAAGACTATTGAAATAGTTGAGAACAATGATAGTGGTAGTTCAGTTATTACTAATACTTTTAATCGACTTATTTAATTTTATACATCGGTCATAGTTATTCTCTAGACAAAATCATACGTACATTTAGCGTCACTGCTAGCCATAACTAAATAATTTAAAAGAAACAATTTTAGCCAAACATAAACTTTATTCCTCTAAGTAAATAAAGACACACTGATACTTCGATGATGTATTTTAAATTGAGTGAAGTATCGGTTAATCTCCAATGATCAGGTCAATATAATTTTAATTGGATATAAAATCAATGTTATATTGACCATTATGCCACTATCGATTAAATTGAGCAGATTGATGCTTTATAACTTAGAATTCACTTTTAAAAAGCAAGGCATTATTCACTTAATGATATTCGTACAAAATATAATGAACGATAAACCTATATCGCCTGATTTAAGGTTTGCTTCAAAAATGGTATGGTTATTTTTCGTTGCGCCAAAAGTGAAGCTTCACTTAACTTTTCAAGTGTTGCAAATAACTCACCCTGCTCACGACCATAGTGAGTTAATAAATATTTTGCAACTTCTTTAGGTAACGTAAACCCACATTGCTGGGCTCTTTGATGTAACGCCTGTTGTTTTTGCTCATCAGTTAAAGGCTTCAAATTTAAGCATAATCCTGAAGCCAAACGTGAAGCTAAATCGGCCAATTGATGACTTAATTGCAAGGGTGGTTTGGTTGCGCTGATGACAAGCTTAGTATTAGACTCTTTTAATTCATTAAAAAGATTAAATAACCCAATCTCCCATGCCGACTCACCAACAATAGCATCGACATCATCTAAGCATACTACAGCATAATTCATCAATCCTTCAAATAGCGAAGGCTCTAACTGCTGCCAATGCATCATCGGTAAGTAAACCCCCAACAATTTATTCTGACTTGTGTGATTAATTAAAGCTTGCAATAGATGACTACGACCGCTCCCCTTTGCACCATATATATAAACATACTGCTCATCTTCAGCCGAAATGAATTGGCTCAAATAACTGATCACCATCGCATTGTCGCCAGCATAAAAGTTAGCAAAATTAATATCTGACTTAATTTGGCTTCCGGTCAGCAATAGCTGTTCCATTAGACACCTGTTGGAGGTTGAGGAGCATCATAGAGTAAGCTTTGTTTATACTGTACAATAAGATGACGAATAAAAACCATAATCACAGCTGCCACTGGCAGCGCTAAAAGTACGCCAACGAACCCGAACAATTGTCCACCAATTAAAATTGCAAAAATGACAGCCACCGGATGCAAGCCAATTTTATCTCCAACGAGCCACGGGGTAAGGATTGACCCCTCAATGCCATTCGCGATTAAAAACACAATGGCTACATAAAATACATACCAAAAATCTTGAAATTGGAAGAATGCTGCTAGTGAAGCTGTAACAATACCGATAATAAAACCTAGATAAGGAACGATGCTTGCTAAACCACTAATGATTCCTATGATCACAGCTAAATTCAACCCTATGATGCTCAAGCCTGTTGCATATAAAACCGCTAGCGCTAACATCACTAATAACTGTCCCCTTAAAAACGCACTAACGACTTCATTGCACTCATTTAGTAGTTTATTGACTGTAGGAAGTGCCGATCGCGGTATTAAATTACGCACTCCGCTCAACACAGGATGCCAATCACGTAATAAGTAAAATAACACCACAGGGATTAAAAATAAATTAGTTAATAAGCTAAACACTGGGACCACTGAAGAAGTCACGGTATGCAGTAGTTGAGTTGCAAAACCACTTGCTTTTTTTAGCCCTTGCTGGGAAGCTGTAACGACTTGTTCAGATAATTGGTTATGCCCAAACTTAACAAGATAGCTATTAATCATTTGTTTTGTCCATGCAATCATGTCAGGGATATTTTGAATGAATAAAATCACTTGGTATTCGACGATTGGAATGATAAATAATAAAATCAAACTCACTAAAGCTATAATCAACGTGAATACGACTATGACTGCAATAGTACGAGGAATGCGAGCTCTTTGCAGTAAGCTCACCAGTGGATCAAATAAATAGGCTAAAATAGCTGCAGTAAAAAAAGGAGTTAAAGTTGACCCTAAAAAATAAACAATGATTAAAAAGCCTAATAAACTACCTGCAAGTAACCATTTTGCATATCGTGACATATCCTGCTCCTAAGTCATTAATTGATAACGCAAATTTCGAGCATCTAATGCCCCACTCTTTTCCAATGGCCTGAGTTTGTTGTCTTCAGCCAAAATATCTATAAAAGCTTTGCGCCCTCCTTCAACAGATATTTGTAACATCACTTTGTCTTGACCAATATGTTTGACATTGACTTGCTGAACTCTCTCTATATTGCGAAGATAATCAGATAACTGTGCGTAACTATTAATATCGTTAATCCCATAAACGCTAAGCGTGACCTGGGCAGCTTGATCTTTATGACTCGCAGCACGATGTATATAGCGTCTGGCAACAATATCGATGCCTTCATTCAGTCCATTCGCTAGAGCATTCGGGAAATTATCAGCCGAGCTTTCATAATGCCGTCGGCTAAAATCTTGTACTAAATACCAATCAATAATCACTTGCTGCTTTGAAAAATCTCGCCCTATAAGGCCTATCAACTGTAGTGAAGAATCATACCGATTGGAAGCTGTATTAATTTTATCTAAATCCAATTGGCGAATATTTTCTGCACTTATCTTGCTCATATCTTCTAAATCGAGCAACGGCAAAGTTAATGTAAGACCTCGCTCTATATCAATTTGGTTTACTAACGCTGCTACTTTTGGTGAATTTTCCTCAGTATAAATATATTCAGACTTAGGATCATTTTCCACTAGCCATAGGACCAGAATAGGCCGTGCACCTCCCCAAATTTCTTGATCGGCTGCTATAAGAATTTCTTGAATTTTAGCAGGTTCGAAATACACTGCGACTTTTCTCCGTGTCCCATTATCTGCATTCATATAATGAAATTGAGTAACCATTTCCTTCGCTTTAGGCGCTTGTTGTTTAACAATAGGCGAGGATAATATTTCACGATTACCCGTGACTTTCACGAGTATTTGCCGATAAGCTTTTTCGACCATCTCTTGCTGTTCAGATCTCGAGGCCTGATCAATAATCACTTCGGTTTGATACAGATTATTGCTAGCATGCGCTGACAGCATAAAAATCAGCATCAAGCTCATTATAATAGTTTGCCATTTGTGCATTTTTACTGTCTATTAAATATTTAAACTAAGTTTAGTATATGCGATAGCAGCTTAAAAAAGAAGACAAGGCTTTCTTAATGTCTGGTAATTATCTCTCGCCTCAGATGGAAAAAGAACATAAAATTCTTAGCTTAAGTCTATTGTAGTATAGACCTTTAGCAAGCTACAATAGACCCCATGTGCAATATTGGTTTAAAATATGACCAGCGAAGCTTATAAAAGAGCCGGGGTAGATATTGATGCGGGCAACCAACTGGTAGAAAAACTCAAGCCACTCGCTAAACAAGCAACGAGGCCGGAAGTTTTATCAGGGTTAGGTGGCTTTGGAGGCTGCTTTGAACTAGACGTTGGTCGGTACCGTCAGCCGGTGTTAATCTCTGGAGCTGATGGGGTTGGGACGAAATTAAAATTAGCGTGCCAATGGCAAAAACATGATAATATCGGAATAGATTTGGTCGCAATGTGTGCTAATGACATTTTGACTTGTGGTGCCGAGCCATTATTTTTTCTCGACTATTACGCGACCAGTCAATTGGATGTGAGGACTGCAGAAGCGGTTATCGCCGGCATCAGTCGTGGATGTCAGCAGGCCGGCATGGCTTTACTTGGCGGTGAAACCGCTGAAATGCCGGGCTTATATTCACACGGAGATTACGATCTCGCGGGCTTTTGTGTAGGCGTGGTAGAAAAAGACTCAATCATTGATGGTTCTCAAATTCAACCCGGACATGCTGTGATCGGCCTAGCTTCGACAGGTATCCACAGTAATGGATATTCTCTGGTACGTCAGTTACTCATAGACTATGATATTATTGTTGATCAAAAAATTGGCAGCGCCTCTCTGCGCGATTTATTATTAGAACCCACTCAAATATATGTCAACATCATTCAAACACTCTTACAAGATATTTCAATCTTAGGTATGGCGCACATCACCGGGGGTGGATTATTAGAAAATATACCTCGGATGCTACCCTCATTCACTTCTGCCAAAATTAACGTTAATAGTTGGCCAATGACCCCTCTTTTTGAGTGGTTATACCAAACTGCGACATTGTCTTTTAGTGAAAGCTATACGGTTTTTAATGCTGGCATCGGCTACGTGTTATGCATACCCGCGGAGCAAGTTGAGAAGTGCTTGAACATATGTCAAAACTTACACCAAAAAGCATGGTTGATTGGACAAATCGAAGCGAATCAATCGTCGCAACCGACTGTCACCTTAGTCAAAAGTTGATTATGAATTATCCAATTGTTATTCTAATATCCGGGAACGGTAGCAATTTACAAGCAATCATTAACGCTATTAATAAGGGTAAATGCCGCGCATCTATTGCTACAGTGGTGAGTAACCATCAAGATGCTTATGGGCTAAAGAGGGCAAAAGAGGCTGGACTTAACTGTCACTGTGTTAAAGTCCATAGCGGAGAAAGTCGCGAAGAATATGATAAAAGATTAGTCGATATTATCCAACCCTATCATCCTAAGCTCATCGTTTTAGCTGGCTTTATGAGAATATTGTCTGCATATTTTGTCAGCAGCTTCCCCCAACAAATCATTAATATCCATCCTTCATTACTGCCTAAATATCCTGGGCTTAACACTCATCGTCAAGTTTTGCAAAATCAAGATCGTGAGCATGGTATTAGCATCCACTATGTTGATCAAACCTTGGACGCAGGACCTCTCATTTATCAAGAAAAGCTGCAAGTTCATACCAATGAATCTGAAGCTCAGCTAATACAGCGCATTCACCATCTCGAGCACAAGGCTTACCCTCGCATTGTTGACTATTTTGCCAAGCAAAGAATTAGCCTAGAAAATCAAACCGTGTTGTTTGACGGCCAACCGTTAACAAATGCTGAGAGCTTGCCTTAAAACATTTAACCAACTCAAAAAATTAAAGCAAAGTAATTTTTTGTGGGATCCGATAAACAGTGCTATGCTTATAAACGAAATAATTGCCATGGAGACGGCGGATATCCGCTAGATTACTATGATAAAATCCGAGCTTATCGATCACTTAATTCAACGCTTCCCTAAACTTGGCGAAACGGTTATCATTGATGCCACTAATTCTTTGATTAAAGAAATGTCAACTGCTTTGTGTAGTGGTTCTCGAATTGAGATTCGTGGCTTTGGAAGCTTTTCGCTACATTATCGACCTGAAAGAAGAGCGCGTAATCCTAAAACCGGTGAACCAATGGTGACCAAAGCAAAATACAGCCCACACTTCAAACCTGGCAAAGAATTAAAACAACTTATCGACGACTTAAGCGAGTAATCCAGCGGAAACTCTAACTTAGCAATCGAACTGAACCTGCTTTCTGCAGTTTATTTTCCTAACTTTGTGTTAGGCGTGTATTGACGGTCAACAAATTTTAGTTGCCCACGCACTTTGCCTGTGATTTTCTAAATCACAATCAACTAGCTGATCCTGCAGTGAACCTTTTAAGCGTACAAACTCAGCCTCATAATTGGTAAGTTTAAGTTCTAATTCAGCAATAGAACTGACACTATTTTCAAGCGTTTGCTTTAATTGTTCAATTGTTTGGGTATATTGCACACTGTTAGCCATGTAATCAAGATGCCTTGCTCGACACTTTTCATCGTATCGAACAAAACAACTCATTAATCTGTGACACAATTGATGCTGTTCAAACTCTAACAAAATCGACGCTATGCTTTCAGCATCGTTGGCACTTAGACCTGGTAAGCCAAGTGACTGAAGCGTTTTAGGATATTTCTGCAATTCAAAGATCACATTCAACAGGCGAATGACTTGCAGCTCAGAAATATTATTGTTCGGTTGATAATTTTCTATCATTCGCTCAACAATCACTGGAGCTAAATTTTCATTAAGCTCGGTCGCAGTGACAGCTAAAAACAAGCCAAAGCTTTGAATTTCATTGATCGCAAAGATATCTTTAATCGCCTCTGTAGTTTCTTGCCGATATTGATACAAATCCGCTGTCAGACGAAAATTCAACTGTTCTAGGTGTTGTTCCGAATGCAGAATTCTCATTTGTAAGTCTTTTAATTGTTCAAACATCATGACTAACTTCTTAGCGAGGCAAGCCATACTTGCTTTAAGCTTAATGAGATTTGTTGCTGTGTTTAGCGGTGCAGCAGAGAAAAAACCAACGAAACAAACATTCTTAGATTGCGCTAGACAGCGGTGTAAATAGCGTTTAATTTTAACTAACAATTGTTGCTTGATACGCATCACTTGCCAATATTTTTTAGTCGCTTGAGCGACCTCAGCCTGCATATTACCCAAATTAACCGCTTGATCTAAAGTTCTGCGAAATTCACCATGGGGCAGATTCATTAAAAATTGAATAGTGATTGGATTATTTTTATCAAATATTATTTTATTCACCATACTAAGCATCCTATAACTATAAAACAGGAAATTTTGTTATTTCTATTTAAGTGTAGGCTCACTATACCAGCTAAAACTTAACAAAAACTTAAGGAGGTTACTAAGTTTGAGGCAAAGTCACCCCTTTCTGTCCCTGATACTTACCGGCTCTATCTGCATATGAAACTTCACAAACTTCGTCCCCACCAATAAATATCATTTGGGCAACACCCTCATTTGCATAAATTTTTGCTGGTAATGGCGTTGTATTTGAAAATTCTAAAGTGACATGGCCCTCCCACTCAGGCTCAAGCGGGGTCACGTTGACAATGATTCCACACCTTGCATAAGTAGACTTACCGAGGCAAATCGTCAGAATATCTCGCGGGATACGAAAATATTCTATTGTGCGCGCCAAGGCAAAAGAATTAGGTGGAATAATACATACATCAGACTGAATATCAACCAAGCTTGCACTGGTAAAAGCTTTAGGATCAACGATTGCTGAGTTAATGTTAGTAAAAACTTTAAATTCATCTGCAACTCGTACATCATAGCCATAACTTGATACCCCATAAGAAATCACTCGTTGACCATCAGAATTACGCACCTGAGCACTGCAAAAAGGTTCAATCATTTGGTGATTCTGCGCCATTTTGGTGATCCACTTATCAGACTTTACAGTCATTGTCTTATCCCTCCTCGATTACAATGTTAGGAAATTTACTCGAGAAATCTTGTCCACGCAAGCTTAATTGTAAGCCGATGTGGCGTGCTAAATCTAAATATTGCATGCCATAGGAGCTTTCAGGTTCGGCGACCACAATCGGTTGGCCGTGATCAGTTAATTCACGTATTTGCGGGGCCAAGGGAATTTGTCCAAGTAAACGAATACCAAACTCTTCAGCTATCGCCTCGCCCCCTCCGGTACCAAACATTGCCACTTCATGACCGCACTTCTCACAAACATGATAGCTCATATTTTCGATAATGCCTAAAGTAGGAATATTAACCTTATTGAACATATTCACAGCTCGCCTGACGTCAAGCAACGCTAAATCCTGTGGCGTTGTGACCACAACTGCAGCTGTCAAGGGGACATGCTGAGCAAGTGTTAATTGAACATCACCTGTTCCAGGAGGTAAATCAATGATTAGATAGTCTAGATCCTGCCAATCGGTGTCACGTAACAATTGCTGCAAAGCGCGACTCACCATGGGTCCCCGCCAAACCATTGCAGCATTTTTATCAACCAAATAACCCATCGACATCGTTTGCACACCATGCCTTAACACAGGTTGCATACGCTGTTGGTTGGCGCTGGGCCGTTCATAATGACCTAACATTTGCGGTTGACTAGGGCCATAGATATCTGCATCTAACAAACCTGTTTTAGCACCCAGTGCAGCTAGAGCACACGCTAAATTAACGGCTGTCGTCGATTTACCTACGCCTCCCTTCCCAGAAGCGATAGCAATAATATTTTTAACTGATGATAAGGTCTGTGTACCTGCTTGAACCCGATGCGACTTAATTCGAATCGTCAAACTAATGGTCTCAGGAGGTCGTCCTATACTTTTCAGCATATGTTGCTCAATATTCAACCGTAATTGATGGTCATGGTCACCGATAGGAAATCCAAACTGTAGATTCAACGCATAAGTACCGTTGGACTTCAAGTCTATCGACTGCAAGGCATTGATATGACCTAACTCACGATCTAAAATCGGGTCGAAATAGCTATTGATTGCGGCGGTAATCATTTGCTCAGTAATTTGTGGCATAATCTTTTTCCAAATTTGTGACTAGCCAAATTCTACATTTACCAGTAAAATAGCGCAAATCTAAAGCACAAAATGTATTCGCAATGCACCAAATACTTGTCACATACGCATTACCTTATGCAAACGGACCTCTACATTTAGGCCACCTCATGGGTTTAACCCAAGCTGATATTTGGGTACGACATCAACGTCAACTGGGTAAAACTTGTTATTTTATCTCAGGCGATGATGCCCACGGCACACCGGTAATGATTAAAGCAGAGCAAGAAGGTTTGCAACCCGAAGAATATGTTGAACAAATTTTATGTCAACATCGTGCTACGGTTAAAAAATTCAATATTCTTCTGGATAATTATTACACGACTCACTCACCTGAAAATCTAGCGTTGGCACAACAGATTTACTTACGCTTACAAGCTGCAGGCGATATTGAATCTCATACCATTGAGCAAGCCTATGATCCGCAAGTTGAAATGTTTTTGCCTGACCGCTACGTTACTGGTGATTGTCCCAAGTGTAATGCTGCCCATCAATATGGGGATAATTGTGAACATTGCGGGGCAACGTATTCACCAACCGATTTAAAAAATCCTCGCTCAACCCTTACGGGGGCCACACCTGAGTTAAAGACCACTGAACATTATTTTTTTCAGTTAAAGCACTACCAGAAAATGCTTTGTGAATATATCAATAGTGGTCATGTCCAAGCAGAAGTCGCACATAAATTACAAGAATGGCTAAATAATGATTTAATAGCTTGGGATATTACTCGTGATAAACCTTATTTTGGAATTAATATTCCTGGCCACGATGATAAATACTTTTATGTCTGGCTTGACGCGCCGGTTGGATATATGGCTAGCTTTAAACAATTTTGTGCCCGCGCTGAAATTGATTTTGATAGTTTTTGGCAAATAGACAGCCCACATCAACTTTATCACTTTATTGGTAAAGATATTATTTATTTTCATGCCTTGTTTTGGCCTGCAATGTTACACGGCGCCGACTTTCGAACCCCTAGTGGAATTTTTACCCATGGATTTATGACCATTAACGGTACAAAAATGTCAAAATCAAAAGGCACTTTTATTACTGGTGATCAATTCGCAGCGGTTATTCCAATTGACTGTTTTCGTTATTATATTGCGAGTAAATCTAATGGTCATTTAGACGATATCGATTTTAATTTCAATGAGTTCATGACAAAAATCAACGCGGATTTAGTTGGAAAAATTGTCAACATTGCAAGCCGACTCGCTAAATTTATTAATAAACATTTCGCCGACGAATTAAGCTGTGAAATTCTGTCACCCGAGCTATTAGAGACCATAGAATGCGCTAAAGCTGAAATTGTCTTTGCTTATGATGAACGAAATTATGCTAAAGCGATCCGGGTAATTATGGGCTTAGCCGATTCAGTGAACCAATTTATTGATCAGAACAAACCTTGGCAGCTCATTAAACAAGACAGTCAAATCAAGGAAGTACATAATATTTGCAGCTTGGGGCTTGAGTGCTTTAGACGTTTGATACTTTATCTAAAGCCAATTTTGCCTGAGCTAGCCTCTGCAGTTGAAGAATTTCTAAATATTGAGCCACTGCAATGGAAGGACAGCAATCGTTCTATCTTTGGTGGCACCATTCAGACTTTTAAGCCTCTACTGAATCGTATTCAAGAATCGGACATTGATAAACTGAGATAAATTATGAAAAATCTATCCATCACAGTTGAACAGATTGACGCCTGTTTACCTCAAACTCAATGTCGTGAATGCGGCTATAATGGTTGTTTGCCTTACGCCAAAGCGATGCAAGCTGGTGCAGAAACGATTGACAAATGTCCTCCGGGAGGCCTTAATACTTTACAAAATCTCAGTCAATTACTAGGTGTCGAAGCAACACCTTATGTTTCGAAAGTTGAAGCTCAAACTCGACCTCAACAAGTAGTAACTATTGATGAAACCACATGCATAGGCTGCACCAAGTGTATTCAAGCTTGCCCGGTTGATGCAATAATAGGCTCTGCCAAACAAATGCATACTGTTATTTCCCAACATTGCACCGGTTGTCAGCTTTGCATAGAACCTTGCCCAGTTGATTGTATTGACTTGGTTCCCATGACTGAGAAATCGATCGATGAGTCACAGCAATTCGTGAATCAATCACGCTTGCGATATCAACAGCGTGAAAAACGACTTAATAACTTAAAGCAACAACGCCGTCAGAAGCATTTACAAGCAAAAAATTTAGAACACCAAAAATATATTGCTCAAGCGATTGAAAGAGTCAAACGAAAACGAGAGGAATTTTGATGGTCAAGTCTTTGTCGCCTAAAGCAATCAAAGAGTTTTTTCAACGCCTACAAGCTCGAAATCCTGATCCCAAAACTGAATTAAAATATTCTTCTCATTTTGAATTATTGATTGCAGTAATTTTATCTGCCCAAGCAACTGATGCTAGTGTAAACAAAGCCACTAAAATACTATTTTCGGTGGCTAATACCCCTGAAGCTATCTTTCGGTTAGGAGAATCAGGATTACAAACATATATTAAAGCGATCGGCTTATATCGTACTAAAGCTAAAAATATTATTAAGACATGTGAAATTCTATCCAATGATTATAACAGTGAAGTGCCCTGTAATAGAAAACAATTAGAACAACTACCAGGGGTTGGGCGAAAAACTGCAAATGTTATCCTCAATACTGCTTTTGGTGAGTCAACTATAGCTGTTGACACACATATTTTTCGCACGGCTAATCGTACTGGGTTAGCTCGTGGTGCATCAGTTCGGCAAGTCGAAGATCAATTACTTAAAGTTATACCCAATGAGTATTTATATCATGCTCATCATTGGTTAATTTTACATGGACGATATACTTGTTTAGCGCGCAGACCTAAATGTGGAACTTGTACTGTCTATGATCTGTGTTTATATCCAGATAAAGTGACGACTCAATAATGCTATCAGAAAATAATCGAGAATATTATCGACAACATTTTTTTAATGCTTGGCATAAGCATGTCAAAGGTCACATACTAGAGCCCTGGGAATCAATTGTTGTTGATATTATCCAAAAGCACCCAGAGTATCATCACGTCTTGGATGATCCTGGACAATTTATGAATGCCACATTTCCCGAGGATAATTTAAACAGCAATCCTTTTCTACATATCGGTATGCATTTAGCTCTGCAAGAACATATTCAACTTGATAGACCTGCAGGCTTTCAAAAACAATATTTCACATTGTTAAGCAAATACAAGGATCCTGATTGGCTAGAGCATAAAGTCATGAACATCATATTAAATATTATTCACGAGTCTGTTCATCAACAAAGAAAACCAGACGAAAGCAAACTATTAGCTGCATTAGAAAAATTAGGCAATAAATAGGTATTCAATGATGATTAAACGATTGAGAAGCTATTAAATGCACAGTAGTAATAATGACGTAGTGATACATAGCAAATGAGGCTAAGCTCTGCTTGCATTGAATCAAACGATCCAAAAATAAACACCAAAATGGCGTCCCCAAGGGGATTCGAACCCCTGTTACCGCCGTGAAAGGGCGATGTCCTAGGCCTCTAGACGATGGGGACAATATGTGTTGTCCTGGAGCTAGGCGGGATTGAACCGCCGACCTCTTGCATGCCATGCAAGCGCTCTCCCCGCTGAGCTATAGCCCCGCTAGGCAAGTTATTTTAGCAACCTAGGAAGTATTGTCAAGCTAAACTTACATTAATATTTTTGTCCAATTTTTATGCTCGAAGAATAGTAAAAATTTCTCTTAACGACGTAATATCAATAGTCAGGCTCTATACCACTGACCTCAGATAATACAAAGTCTCCAAAATTTGGATTCTCGTTTTTTTCATATCGATCTCTAGGTGACTCGTACCAGATGGTGGGGTTACCAGCGGCTACCAATCGAGCAAAAAACCCATAGTTAACTTGATTTTCTTTTGGCCTAATATCAATATAATGCATACTCAAAAAATGTGTGCCATCTTGATTTTTTTTATTAATCAAAGCGTCAATCGGTTTTTCATTCGAACCGTACCGATTCTTTAGTACTGTTCTATAATAATAATCTTGAATAGAATTATATTTCTTCCTTTGATTTTCATCATCAACAACCACTTTATCGTCTTTGACAACTTTTATATCTGGACAAATAACCTCAATAAGCGCCTGTATATTTATCGCTCGAAGAACATCATGATCTCGTGCAGCTTTTTGTATATTAAGATCACTATGTTTAACGTACTTGGTTTCAGTTGGGTTAGAGTTAGCTGATAAAGCAAGTCTTAGATGCTCCGTCTTTGAGAGTTGTGTTGAGTACGAGAGATTTGAGTTTTTATTGAAATAGCATTTGAAGATTTCTTTAAGGCGTTCTGGGTCGCTAAATTCATCATGACTTAATAAACGACGTTTAATAGCATTACGCAGTCTATAACATAAAAAATTATCATTGCTCTCAATAGATAAAGAGTCCTCTAAAAATATAAAATCCTCAAGACATAAAAAATTATCGTCATCAAGCGCAGCAAAAAGCTCTACAAACAATTGAGGAGAAATATGCACAGCAATTGCATTGATAATTTTATATAGATTTGCAGATTCATTCATAGACATCATTTTGCATAGATCTTTTTTAAAGCGAATATCAAAAAAATCGGCGAGTATTTTATCAAAATGTGCTTGATTGCCGTCGCTATTTTTCAAGTACTCGTAATTATTACTACAAATGATACTACGACGGCACGCTGGAATATCCATTAATAATTTACGTATTGGAGTTGATTCATTGACTTCATTTGAAATTTTAACATCAGCCGTAAAAACATCATTCATGATCGCATCCATTACCGCTTGACCATGGCTATTTTCCCCGATCTTGTATAGAAGCTTCATGTCATCCTCTAAAAACCTTTGACGAAATATCAATGTCGTATCAACATCTTTACAATTAACATAAGCATTAAACAAAGCTATATATTTTTTAGAGATAGGCGTTTCGTTGTTATCTTCAATAAATAAGAAATAATTGAGCAACTCGTCAAAGTGTTTTAATCTTATTGTCACCCTTAGCATCACATTACTCATGTACGACTTCATAGTCTCTAGCAATCTTAGATGGGGGTCACAAGCATGAATCACTTGGCCAAGAAGGTAACACCGTACATACTGAAGCTCAACAGGCACTGAGTCTGCAAACAAATCAAAAAATATAGGTGATCGACTATTGAAATCAATCGACGAGAAATAATTTAAAAAATTATGTCTGGTTTCTTTGTTTAACGCCTGTAAGCAAGGCGTCATCAAATGATTTAACGATGTAAAAAATGATTCCCATGCCTCATGACTTTTTGGGCTTGAATCTTTAAAATAGGAGCGTCGAATAATGCTCATTAAAACAATCAACTGTTGATGCTGAGCACAAATGTTTTGGCTCTTCATCACTGCTAATAAGTCTGATGATTCATACAAAATAGATGTGAATATCGGTATTAACCATTCGTAATCAACCCCTTCAGCCGAATATAGAAGATCAGGTTTTTCCGTTTGCGTAGCTATGCTGAGCGTGATAGCACCTTCAGTACGCGTAACTAAATTTTTATCTTTAAATACTTTATTCTCTAATACGGCTTTTTGGTTTATTTCAAGCAGTTTTACCAGTCGACGATAATCATTATCTTTAAAGAATGTTTGGTATTCTGTGAGCCCATCGGTATCTCCCATATCACAGCTTTTTGCAATGTTAGAAATCAGTAATTTAAGTTTATTAGCTATAGAGCAATGATCACTCTCAATAGCCTGTGGACTCAACAAAGCTTTGAGAATTGCACATCTAAGCCTTGGATGACTTATCGTCGCTAATTGCTCAAACCCATCTATCGAAGAAAAAAAACCACGGTTAAGATAGTGCTCTGGACGGCTAAGGAAATTTAACGAGTCAACCTGACTTTTGCTTGAAAAGTCTTGATCCCACAAATTTTTTAAATAACTTAAAAAACGATTCCGCAAATCGCCAATCAAATTGAATCCGTGATAAACTCTATTAAAATAATAGTTATTAAACTCACTCCATACGTCCATACTTGATAAAAGTCTATCTATCAAAAAACGAGTAATGGCATGGTGTTTTAAATTAAAAAGGTAATAATACAGTTGCCCTTGATTGAGAACTCCACTTCCTAAACGTGCATTTTCCAAACAGTGAAGCAAAATAGCAAGCTTATAGTGATCGCCTTGGGCTTTATCGAGTCCATCGTTAAACCCATATAATAACTTAAAGTGACTTCCTAATAAGCTTTTTAATATAATTTCTAAAGAATTAGTTTTTAAGCCCGATAGAAATCTACGTAGTCTCTTGCTTCCAACTTCGCCACTTGAAGTTCGATAGATATATTTGAATATCGTTACTAACCCTTGCTCATTCTCTGCAATTAAAGCTTCAGAATTCAAGGCTTTAGCACGCTCTACAATTTCATGACATTCTTCTAACGTCAGTAAATTTTCTAATACCCATAATCCCATATTAGGACTACACATCCGGAGTAATTTCATTCCATCGTGCTCATAATCACTCAATATCTCTTCTTTCAGTCTTGCTTGTTCAGTCTCTCCTAGACCCCAACATAAGCTGAGTAAGCTTAAATCACCTTCTTTAAAATATTTTTTCAAATCAGTAACAGACGCCCGCTTCCCTTGGGTCAATAACTGTTTCCAAAGCTCTTTATATAATTTCGGGTCACTCTGCTTAAGCAACAAAGAACTCACTTCCTCTGAATCAAACAATGGATTCAAGCGACTATCTAACGGCCCAAAATAGGTGGCCATCGTGAGTACAAATGCATAATGACATAAGCCGCTTACTTTTTCATCCGTTAAAAACTCTTCGGATATCTCAAGCCTCGATTGAATAAATTTAGATTGATGCGCGGTTAGCTCTTTTAAAGAAGCTTCTAGTTCAGCTAACAGCGGACTTCCGTCCGATAGTAAATCTGAACCCTGCAAATAATGTAATGTCCGAAATTTATAAGCTTGCTTTAACCCTATAATTTGGATATACCTCTCAAGGCCTGCAACGTTGATTTCTGACTCACTCGCATGAATCCCTGGTAATAATTGATCTAAATCTATCGAATCTGATAACCAATTTGATAATTTGTAAAGCCACCCCATCAGCGTGGCTGAAAATACTCGATTACGCTTACTGGCTAAACACCGCTCAAAGCGAAGCAACAAACGATGAATATCTTTAATATCAGCGAGTGCATTATAAGTGTCTTGATGATTCAACTCAGTTGACTGCAAGCGCTTAAGAAATAACGCCGCCGCTTCGCATTCTAGCCCTTCATAATGAGCATGTGGCATAAAATGATAAAGAATTTCAAAATTGCCTAACACCTTGTCGAAAAATAAAAAAATATCAGTATCTGATAATGTCAAACAATCTTCAATTTTTGTCGCAATATGTGCTTCAAGCTCCTTGAAAACTAACCAATGACTCGTTTGCTTATTAGACTTATATTGGGTAGTCAGTTGTTGATAAATCTTATCTAAATCCTGATCAGCCGCGGATGCACCATCGGTCACAAATGCAGTACTTTTATTTCCAGAGAGTTTTTTTTGGTGGGTAAATATTAAAATAACTTGTGTATGGGATATCGATTCATAATTCATTATATTTTTCCCTTATCTTACTTGACTAAAAATAATACATGGATTTAGACAAAAAAGTCAAGTCTTACATACTCAACTTAAGATATTTATTCACTTCTACAGTTAAGTATGTCAGACCAACCCTTATTGAATACCTCGAATACTAACAACTAGCAATCATTATCGATACCACTGATCTCAGATAATACAAAGTCTCCAAAACTTTGACTTTCAAGTTGATCAATCCGATCTTTAGGTGAGCTATGCCAAGTCGTAGGCTTGCCACCTGCCCACAAACGACTAAAAAACCCATGAGTGACCTGATTCTCTTTTGGCCTTATATCCACGTAATGTATGCTAAGAAAGTGGGAACCATCTTGATTTTTTTTATCTATTAAATTTATGTGGGCTTCATATTTACGTTCGCGTATATACAGACAAGCTGTGTGGTAATAATTGTTTTGTATATAGCTGTACAGTTTTCTTTCATTCTCGTTAGCAACTGCCGCAGTGTCATTCGTACCGACGGTTATACTTGGACAGATTTTCTCACAAAGTGCTTGGTGATTTATTGCGTTAAAAACATGCTTGTCTCGAGAGTTTTTTTGCTGAATTAACACACCATAATTAGTATAAATTGATTCATTTCTAGAATGATACTTAAGAAGGCTAGATATAAGAGACTGTGTTTTTTGCAATTGATTATAAAATGAATAAGATGAGCCTGCACTAAAATAGCATTTAAAAATTTCTTTGAGACGCTCAAAATTATCAAATGTTGGATGACTTAGTAGACGAGACTTGAAAATTGTCATATTTTTGTCATAAAGACCTCCACCCTTTTCAACTGTTTCGTACAGATCTACTAATAACTGATTAGGAATATTAACTGCGACTGCATTAATAATTTTTGGAATATTTTCACAATCGTCAATCGTAATTATTTTATATATATCTTTTTTGGTACTTGAATCAAAAAAGTCGGCTATCACTCTATCAAAGTGCTCTTGATCACCATCGCTATACTTCAAATATTTATAATTATCACTGCGAATCAAACTGCGACGACAAAAAGGAAAAGGAATAGTCATAAAAATTTCATGTATTGAGATTAACTTATCCACCGTGATTTTCTTTTCATCTCCCGAGTTTAAAGATTGCGCAGTACTATTTAGAGAATTGATGTTTGAGGCAAGGTTAATTGCTAAATTAGAGTCGCTCACGAATGAATACTTTAGCGATTGCTCCTTATTACGATATATATCAATTAATTCACCCGGCACTAAAACATCTTCTGTGAATACTTTTTCCACAATAGCATCCATTAATCTTTGGTGAGATTTTTTATGACCAATTTTTAATATTAATGCCATATCATTCGCTAAAAACTTCTGACGAAATATCAGTTTCGTATCAAGATCTTTGCAATTTACATAGGCATCAAATAGCACATGATATACTTTTGGATCAGGCTTCTCATGATTTGTATCAAGATACAAAAAATGTGTCATTAATGCTTTAAAATGATTTAACCTTATAGCGACTCTCAGCATCACATCACTCATGTATGTTTGCATCATGTCTACAAGTCTTTGATGAGGATCACAAGCATTAATCATTTGCCCAAGAATATAACAACGAACATATTGAAGCTCGAGAGAAACTGAGTCAGAAAACAACTCAAAGAATATTGGTAATCGAGTTTCAATATCAATCGAGGAAAAATAATCTAAAAAATTATGTCTAGCTTCTTTATTTAAGGCTTGTAAACAAGGTGTGATTAACTCTCCCAATGAAGAGAAAAATACTGCCCACTCATTTTTGCATTGAGGTACTGAGTTTTTAATAAAGTATGGCCGCCTTAAAATGTTTATTAATACAGCCAACTGCTCGTGTTGAGCACAAATATTTTTACTTTGCAATACTGTTAATAAAGTTGTCGGTTCATGCAAAACAGATGTAAAAATTGGTGTTAATAATTCGTATTCAAGCCCGTTTCTACAATAATGATAAAGTTCACTTGACTCTTTTCCAGCTGGCAAACGTTCTAATTCTTGAGCAGTGGGAATGGCGAGTAATACGATAGAACCATTCTCGTTGGCAATACCAGGCTCAAGGATGTTATTTAGAATAGTTTCTCGACTTACTTTAATCAGTTGTAAGAGTCGTTTACAATCATTTTCCAGAAAGAAAGTTTGATATTCTGATATTTCAGATGCACCCAATCTATCGCAATGGGTTGTAATAGATTCAATAATAAGTTTAAGCTTAATAATAGCTGTATTAGCAAGTTGCTCACTACACATTCTCGTTTCACGACGACCTTCATTCAATAATGCTTCTAACACTCTGCAACGCAGCTTCGCACTATCAATTGCTATGAGTTGCTTAAAATTATCTACTGAGGAAAAAATACTTCGATTAATATAATGACTAGGATGACTGAAAAATTTCAACTGATTCAATTGTTTTGAACTTAAATTTTCTTTTGCCAATAAATTATTTACATAATCAAGTAGATATTTTTTTATGTCTAGGGCCGAATTATATCCATAGCAGTAACTACTAACCTCATGCCATAAGTTCTGATTTAATAAAACCCTCTCAAACACAAATTCCGTAATGGCATGATGCCTTAATTCTATAAGATGATGATAAAGTTGTCCTTCACCAATTATTTTATTATCTAAACGCACATCTTTTAAATAATGAAGCAAAGCAACAAGCTTAAAACCATCCTTCTTTAGCTTATCTGGTGAATCGATCTCCTCCCATAGCAATCTAAAATTAGTATTTAATAAATCTCTTAATATAGTTTCTAAATAATTGATATCTAACCCTGATAAAAATCTATGTAACCGTCTACTTCCTATTTCGCCATTTGAAATTCGGTAAATATATTTGAATACCGTTAATAGTCCTTGCTCATTATCTGCTATTAAAATTTCTGAATTTAACGCTTTAGAACATTCTACAATCTCATAACATTCTTCTGATGTCAGTAAATTTTCTAATATCCACAATCCTATCTCAGGACTACAAATCCGGAGTAATTTCAATTCGTCACGCTCATAATCACTCAATATCTCTTCTTTCAGTTTTGTTTGTTCAGTGTTTCCTAAACCCCAGCATAAGCTGAGCAACCTCAAATCGCCTTCCCTAAAATATTTTTTCAAATCAGTAATGCAACTTCGCTTGCCTTCGGTAAATAGCTGTTGCCAGAGTTCTTTGTACAGCTTAATGTCACTTTGCTTAAGCAATAAAGAACCCACTTCTCCTGAAGCCAATAATGGATTTAAGCGATTATCTAATGGTCCAAAATAAAAAACCATCGTTAATACAAATGCATAGTGACATAAGCCGTTTAATTTTTCACCCTCTAAAAGTTCTCCCGATATCTCAAGTCTCGATTGAATAAATTTAGATTGATACGCGGCTAACTCTTTCAAAGAACCTTCTAACTCAGCTAATCGTTGACTTCCATCTGTTAATAAATCTGAACCTTTCAAATAATGCAACGCCTGAAATTTATAAGCTTGCTTCACCCCTATAATTTGGATATATCTCTCAAGTTCTTTAACCTTGATTTCTGTTTCACTCGCATAGATCCCTGGTAGTAATCCCTCTAAATCTATCGAATCTGATAGCCAATTCAATAATTTGTAAAGCCACTCCATCAATGTTGCTGAAAATACTCGATTACGTTTGCCGGCTAAATATCGTTCAAAGCGAAGCAACATATGGTGAATATCTTCAATATTTTCAAGCACACAATAAGTATCTTGATAGCTCAACTCACTTGATTGTAAGCACTTGAGAAATAACTCCGCCGCTTCGCATTCTAGCCCTTCATAATGCGCGTGTGGCATAAAATGATTGAGAACTTCAAAGTTGTGTAACACTTTGTCAAAAAATAAAAAAATATCCCTATCGTTGGGTAATAAACTATCTTTGATTTTTATAGCGATATGTGCCTCAAGCTCTTTAAACTCTAACCAAAAATTCATTTGATTATTTAATTTGTATTGCGCAGATAATTGTTGATAAATTTCATCTAAGATAAAGTTTGACACTGACTCGCCGTCACTTACGAGCAAAGTAACTTTATCTGCAGGAAGCTTTTGACAACCTGAAAATATGTCAACGAAGTGTTTATATGATATTTGTTGATAGTTCATTAAATTTTTCCATTTTTTTATTTGAGTAAAAATAATACATAATCCGAAATAAATGTCAAGTTAAAAGTAACATTCGAAGCTTTTAATTGAAGTATATACATAATAAAATTTGCGTGATCAGTCAAAATACGCAAGCGCTCTGTTGATTCTTTCAAGGGTTCGTACTTGGCCAGTTAAGGCCAAAGTAACATCAATTCCAGGCGATTGAGCACTACCCGTCAGGATGACTCGCAATGGTTGAGCAAGCTGAGGAAATTTTAACTTTAAATCGCTGACCACTTGTTTTATACAAGTATTGAGCACTGTTGACTGCCAGTCATTGATGGCTGCCAATTGCTCAGCCAAAAACTTCAAAATCGGTTTGCTTTCAGAGGTTATATATTTCTCCCATACATGCTTATCATAATTTATTGTGGATAAAAAATAACATTCAGTTTGTTCAACTAAATCTACTATAGTTGTCACTCGCTCACGATAAGCGGCCACAACTTTAGCAAGTTCAGGTCCATTACTTATATCAACTTTCGCAGAATCATACATGACGGAAAGGTGGGGCTCTAGCTCAGACCAAGGCAAAGTTTTGATATAATGTTGATTTAACCAATTTAGTTTTTCAATATTAAAGATTGCCGATGATTTGCTGACACTATCCAAATTAAAATTTTGCTCTAATTCAGTAATACTAAAAATTTCTTGATCACCATAGGACCAACCCAATCGAACTAAATAGTTGATTAATGCTTGAGGTAAATAGCCATGTTCTTTATAATACAGTACACTAACTGCCCCATGTCGTTTTGAGAGTTTTTTACCATCTTCACCAGCAATCATTGGGATATGGGCAAAACTCGGGATAGATAATCCCAGCGCTTTGTATACGTTAATTTGCCGAACAGTATTATTTAAGTGATCGTTGCCGCGGATAACATGACTGATTTGCATATCTGCATCATCGACGACTACTGCAAAATTATATGTAGGTAGTCCATCACTGCGCATTAAAATAAAGTCATCAAGCTCGGAGTTATCAATAATAATTTTACCTAGTACTTCGTCGATAAAGCTCACCTGGCCACTCAGAGGGTTCTTAAAACGAATCACATAAGGCTTATCGGTATGCGGTAAATTCATATCACGAGAATGTCGATTATATCGAGGTTTTTCACCCCGCTTCATTTGCTCCTCCCGCATCAAATCCAAATCTGATTTAGATATATAGCACCGATATGCATAGCCTGCATTCAAAAGTTCATTTGCAACTTCATGATAGCGCGATAGACGTTGTGTTTGATAGATTGGTGGTTGATCAGGCTTTATTCCTAACCAATCAAGTCCTTGAACAATAATATCGACCGCGGCTTGAGTAGAACGTTCTCGGTCAGTGTCTTCAATACGGAGGATAAACTGGCCCTTGTGACGCTTGGCGTATAAGTAAGCATACAAAGCAGTGCGTACACTGCCAACATGTAATTCTCCAGTAGGACTAGGTGCAAAACGCGTAATAACCAAAACGAAACATCCTCAATTAATGATTAAATCAAGGCCTTAGTTTAGCACATTCATTTAAAAATAAAATTGAAGCGTCGATGTTTGAGTGAATCAATCGATTATAACCCTGCCATGCGACAAAGCATTTTTTGAGTAATAATCCTTTGCGTCATTAAATTAAATAGAACATGATTTCGCATGTATCGCAAAAATGGATTTTTCAACTTAGCTATTCTGAACATTAAGTCGGTATCAGTTAATACTCTCTTAGCCTTCCTGTACCGATTTGTATTATAAATTGCCAATTCATCTTGTGCCAGATGATTCGCAAATTGATAAGCATCTTCAATGCCTAAATTCATTCCACGACCACCTGCAGGTGAATGGACATGAGCAGAATCACCCGCTAAAAATACCCAGCCAGATTGAAAGCTCTTAGTTTGACGACATTCAACTTTGAAGTTTGATTGCCAAGAAATTTTATTAATTTGTATATAAGTAGGCAAATATTCTAATGCGTTATTTGTATTCGCAACCATTCGAAATTGCTGCTGGCCCAAAGGCATAACAAATAAAACTATACCACTATTGAAAAACCATATATTTGCCTCATTCTCTGAATATGGCCAATCCATCATTAGGTCGACTAAGCTCCATTCATCTGGATACATTTTTCCCTGAAATTCAAATCCTTGGTCTTTGCGTATTGTACTATGTGCCCCATCTGCTCCCAAACAATAATCGTAATATTTAGTATGATATAAATCAGCTTGTTGGAGCAATACCTTAACTGAATTTGCTTGTTGCTTACATTCGATCAATTTTTGGTTCCATGAAACCTTTAAGTCGTAACTTGCTAGAGCTTCTATTAAAAGGCTTTCTGTGGTCGCTTGAGGAATAGCTAAAATAAAATTATAGCGGTGGTTCAGCTCGCTAAAATCTATAGAAAACTTTTGACGATCACCATACCGAAAGCACATACGATGAATTTTATGACCATGAGCAATCATATTTTCTGCTAAATCAATTGATTCGAACAATTCTAAAGTTCTCGAGTTGACCGCAATAGCTTTAGTTAGCTCTGTAATGGCAGGTTTCTTATCAATAATAGAAACGTCATTCTGGTTTTTTTTTAACCACAGCGCTGCGCTTAAACCAACAGGTCCTGCACCTACCACAATTACTTTTGCCACAATTTTTCCTTACCATTTAATCCTATTTAACAACTTTGATTATAGAACTTAAATCTTAATATTTGTATCTTTTAGATTTAAAATGATTGAACCTTCTGATATAATTTTTACCAATTTTAATAAATTTATGATAAGCATGCTTTATACAAAATCTGACAACCAACGTGAGTATACGCCTGAATCTAGCCCACGCTCGTCTGATTACCGTTCAGAGTACTGGCGCGACTATGGACGTCTCATTCATTGCGCAGCATTTCGACGGTTACAAAATAAAACACAAATATTTCCTGGGCCTGAGTCAGATTTTTTTAGAAACCGCCTCACTCACTCGATTGAAGTTGCACAAATTGCAAAAACCATAGCGATGAAATTAAACCATGAAAACGATTTTTTCAAAAAATATCCTATTGATACTGATATTATTGAAACGATTTCTCTTGCCCATGATATCGGTCACCCTCCTTTTGGCCATACGGGTGAGAAAGCCTTACACGAATGTATGCAAAATCACGGCGGTTTTGAAGGCAACGCACAAACATTGAGGATATTATCACGGCTTGAAAAAAAATGCCGTCATATTCAGCAACAATCTGCGGCTGGCTTTGGCTTAAATTTAACAATGCGGAGCTTGGCTGGTGTATTAAAATACGATCAACAAATACCAATGCGATCTGACCGCTTGCAGAAAGGTTACTATATCTCCGAAGCGAGCTTGGTTGATTTGATCAAACAAAGAGTCGCACCAATGGCTACCAGTCATTTTAAAACGATAGAATGTCAAATTATGGATATAGCCGATGACATTGCTTATTCAACCTATGATACTGAAGATGCTCTTAAGGGTGGATTTATTAATCCACTTCAGATGATCAGTGCTGATCAACAATTACTAAAAAAAATTCAAAAAAAACTCCCTATAGACATGGATCTTGAAATTCAAGATATCAAACATGTCATCTATAATATTTTTGCCCCTCACTTATTGCCTTACCTTGATTCACTTCCAAATGATCCGATATTATTAGCAGCTCGATTATATCAGCAAGCTGATCAATTAAGTCAGGATTCATCATTACGAACAGAGTTGACAGCTTCTCTAGTCGATGAATTTATTTCAAATGTAAGCGTAACCATCAATCATGAAATTCCAGCTCTATCTTCAGTCAAACTGTCTGAATCCGCATACAAAAAAGTCGAAATATTAAAGCATTATAGCTTTGAGGCAGTGATTGTCTCACGGCGGCTAAAAATTGTTGCCTATCGCGGTGCCGAGATTATAAAAACCATTTTTAATATTTTAACCGATCAAAAAATTCATGGGGATTTACTACTTCCCAATGATGTGCAGCAATACTATAAACAAGCAAACAATGAGCCTGAGCGGTATCGTGTCATTTGTGATTTTATTGCAAGCATGTCTGATAATTACGCTATAGAATTCTATTCACGACTAAAATCAGGTAACCAACAAACTATATTTAAACCGTTCTAAAACATTTTTTTAAAATAATATCAGCGCATAAACTCTGTTGCAGTCGATAAACCAAGTAGCCAAGGCAAAAATAATAAGACAATTCCAGCAATCAATAGAAAAATTGGTGTGCTAATTCGTACCTGAGTTGGGTTTTGACGATGCTGTCTATATTGAACAATCGAGCCAAATAAAAATCCAATACCTATAACATAGCAAGCTGAATAAATCGCTTGGGTAAACAGTGTTATAGGACCTGAAACATTATCGATGACTGTTAAAAAATCAGATGCGAACGTCGCATTTATGGGTATATTTAAGGCCAACCAAACGAGTAAAATTAATTTTTTCTTCATTATCAAAAAAAAACTCTTACAAAAAAATATCGTCAATAAATAGTATAGCACATACTATTTAATATAGAACAAGCTATAATTGTAATTATGAAGAAAAAGATGCAGCACAATAAACAATTTTTGAATTTAGGTTTAACCGCTATAGAAATGATGGTGGTCATTGCTATTGTGGGAATCTTAGCAACTATAGCATTCCCTGCATACCAAGGCTTAGTGCAAAATTTTAGGACTCGCACATTAGCAACAGACTTACGTTCAACTCTATCGCTTGCACGCTCAGAAGCTATTAAAAGAAGTCAAACTGTAACTATCTGCCCAACAGCGAACGCTGACTTTACTGCTTGCGGCAGTGCTAATGATTGGCAAAATGGTTGGATTGTGTTTATCGATCCAAATGATTCAGGAGTCATCACCAATATTCAAGATCGAATTAAAACCCAGGATGCATTAGGACCTGGAGTTAACTTTTCTACGGCCCAAAATAGACTGAGTTTTAATAGCTTAGGATATTCTACGAACGGTATTTATACAATCAATTTAAATGCACCTGGGTGTACTGGAAGTAATGGCCGCCGATTTGAGATATCTGTAACAGGCCGGGTCTTAATTAATGCAATTGATTGCTAAGACGGCTACGGCCTGCCCTATTGAGAATCAATGTCCAACTAATATTTGCCAATTTTGACTGATAATAAAAGCTACCATTTTGATAACCTGTATAGCCTCCTGGAAAGAAACTTAATAATTGCTGATCAGCAAAGGCCCTTAATTCCAGTAAATAATGTTCTGGGATACCTTGCATTATCCTTAAAATTTGTTGTGGGGTAGGCTGAGCACTTTGCTGTGGATTGCGGAATACCAACCAACCTCTAGCCCAATCTTTGCCACATTGATTGTTCTCAGTCAACGGGCATATACTAATAATTTCACCATTTAAAACTGCTTTAGTTCTTGCGTAATCTAATGTTTGCTGTAATTTCTTCGCCGTATCCTTGGCTTCTATCACTGGCTTATTAGAGCCAGCTAGACTTACTCCTAAAGTCATCACAATAGCTAAAATTGTTATTACAATCATAACTTCAACAAGTGTCACACCGTATATTAATCGATATTTCATAGATTTCTCGGGTAAAGATTTAATTTGTGCATCTTAACTACTTTTTTAACACATTACACGAAATTCATCGTGCAACTTTAAAATTGAATTCATGCAAATTGCTATTCTAGCTAACCAATAACTTTAGGCAACTGGGTTGGCTAGGCTGTTTAGCTAATGCCTCGGGCTTTTGAGGGTGGCGTCAAAACTTATGAGAAATCTTCCGGTGCCAACCACCGCTTCCTCTGCAATAACCCCGCTGACCATATGGCCACTTGGATCTAAAACGTCACGCTAGTAGCTATTCGCAGCAAACACCCCAGCCCCACTGTGCTCCCCCAACCATTTTAAAGCACCACCTGTCCGATGCCAAAATAATTCACTGACCTGCTCGCCATTTTAACGCAGCAACCGTCCCGCTCCTGCAATCACTATATTTATTCCAGAACCTTCATTTGCGAAAGAACCCCGCGAGTCTCTAAAACATTATGGCACTGGGCTGTCTCGCGACAAAGTAACGCGTGCTTATTGACCAATTATGTTGCCCAAATAATAAATAAGTTGCTCTTTGGTAACCACTCGCGTTAGTGACAAAATTTCCGTACCCATCACCATTATGTCTCCCGCATTACTTACAGATTGACCCAAGTACTCATTAATGACTACCCCCCTAAAAACCACTTCTTTAGGAATAATTTGGCTACCAAAAGCCCCCTAGAATATATTGGAAATACTTAACTAATTTGGTTGGCAGAATACTCAACAAATGATACCTGTACATCTATTAGCTACCGAAGTTCCAATTAAAAAATCATCGTATCCATCTGCATTAACATCTCATCTCCTGCTGTACTAAGAACGTCACCAGAAATATCATTCGAATCCTCTCCGTCGAATATGACTGAATTCAATACTGCTAATTTAGATGCAGTCAACATCATAGAAGGCAACTAGGGACCGTCATATACCAAATATATTTCTCCGCTCTTGCTGCCGCTCGTATTACCAGTAAAAGGCGCAGCGATTAGAATATTTGCATAGCCATCGCCTTAACATCAGCTACATTGCTTAGCGACGAGCCTAAAGAATAATTGTTCTTTGCGTTGCTAGCACTTATACTATACGCTGAACTTTAACACGGGTGATAAACCTGCAAGCTTCGAAGCTCTTTTATATTTGAATGTATCGTATTTTAATCTACTTGTTTAAATTTAATCTGACTTAATCACCGGGATCTATAAATCCAGTGGTATTTAATGCATTGATTGTTTAACTAAAATACTATTTTGACAGCTAACCTGCGACTTAATTATTCATCACCTATATTTTGTATTGATGTTGATAAAACGATCAATAGTTGCTTAAGCTTACTAATGGTTTCCCGCGTTGAATAAGTGAGAGAATGATAATATTTGAAAAATATTGATAACTGATGTCGCTTTTTAGAATGATCACTAGTATACATTCTTTCATCAAGCACATGGGTAAACAATCCGTTGATGCTTTATCTATTCATTGGCAAACAGAGCTTTAGTTAAAAATTAGCAACTCTAAATTTTAAGCCATACAAGCTTTTGCAATGAACCAATGCTCCTACAGTCGATTCATTTTGTTAAGGTGTAAAATCTAAACAAAGTAAGACTATGCGTATACTAACCTCACTTTTAGCTATACTTGCTTTGAATTCGACGCCAATAAACTCATAAATAATTTTTTAAATAATACCTAATCATTCAAACACAACACCTCAACACTATAAGTCGCAAGAACCATACAAATTCCAATTACAAATCTGCAGTATTAATTTGATCTTGGACTAATAACTCAACACCTCCGCCGTCAAAAACTGTATAAGTTTTACCACTATTAACGACTGTATTACCCGTGTTCGTCCAGCCAGATCCTTCCACTTTATTACTAGAATCACCATCAACGAAAATACGAGTATCACCTGTCATTTCAAGCACATCATTAGGATTTAATTTTAAAATATTATCTCCGCCAGCAAGGTCGATTTTTTCAAAATTTTGATAAACATTATCATACTGATTATCTGTTAAATCTAAAATAGCATTTGTTCCTTCGAAGCGAAGAATATCATCACCATCACCTGCGTCAACAAGAGTGTCTATATCCCCTGACTGGAATATTACGATATCGTTTCCATCACCTGCATAAATAGTATCACTACCCGAATCACCATAAATAGTATCTTTGCCTGCACCACCAAATATCATGTCATCGCCCGCGCCTCCATATATAGTGTCATTACCTCCCTCACCGAAAATGACATCATCACCATCACCACCGTAAATTTGATCGGCTTCACCACGATCTGGATTATCTAAACTACGCGCATTCTCATAACTATTGCTAGGATCGAGTAAAAAGTTTATTAATTGTTGCTCATCACCATTAAACATTGCAAGCACATCATCATAAGTTCCCGTACCGACTAAATCCCCGTAAATAACATCGTCACCATCACCACCGTATATAGTATCTTTTCCAAGAGGAGAAAAAGTTTCTAAAACTACGTCCTCAATGACTCCTGACAAATCAAAAATGTTATCATCAGAGACAACGATTGCATTCCCATTACTATCTAAATAATCTAAATTGTCAGTATCAATCCCATCGCCGATACCTACACCTCTTGTGATGACTCCACTGTCAGATAGTAAGAAAGGAAAAGTGGATAGTAAAATAGCACGGTCATTTTCAACCATTATTTCATAAGTCAATGGTTCTCCATTTTGAATTACTGAAGACAGGTAGGCATACCTAGGATTTCGTCTGCCTACAGGGTCCCCATCAGAAACGAATACTACCGTGGTCAAATCATAATCTTGAGTATTGACAATATTAGTCTCGAACAGTTGATTAATTTGATAAAGTGCTTCTGTATAAGAAGTTTGTCCTTGAGCATTTAGTGCTTGTACTCTAGACTTTAAATTATTTAATTGGAAAGTATTAGCAATATCAAAAGAACCTAAATATTCAGTAGTCTGATAATTATTAAAGCTAATTAAATTAACAGAAACTTCCGCACCATTTTGTACTAGAGTCTCCAATTCATCAATTAAATTAATCACTGCTTGTTTAAGTATTGACATTCGATTATTGGCACTCATACTCCCTGATGTATCTAGTGCTAAAGTCAAATTGATTTTCGGATTCAGTAAATCCATTCCACCAGTATCCCCAATAATTGAGTCATTCGCGCCAGACCCATCGATGACGTTATCATCATTACTATCCACAATAAGCTCAGGTTCTATAATATTCGCATAACCGGAATTATCAGCTATAGTTGCATTCGTTGGGTTCGTTAGTTGAATGCTAAAAGACTCTAAATCTTCTTCATTTAAATCTCCTTTAACTAAAACTGTTACAGTTTTTTGTGTATCACCAGGTTGAAATGTTAAAGTTCCTGATACAGGAATATAATCCAAATTAGAAGTCGCGGCATTCCCTGATCCACCACCATCAACAGATTGATAATCAACAGTTACTGTGTCAGGACTTTGCTGAGATAAGCTCACAGTGAACGTAACCTCTACATAATCACTTACGCTATCACTTAGAGGCTCAGAAATATTAATTGGATCACCATCACTAATACTAATTTCTGGAATATCTTCAGGTGCATCAACAATTCTTGTAGCTACGGTATCTTGGCTAGCACTAATAATTACAGGTGCATTATTTGGATTACTAAGTTTAACTGAATAGTACTCTTCCGCTTCATCCAAATCGTCTGCTTTGATGCGCACTGTAAAGCTAGCTTGAGTCTCTCCAGCTAATATAGTAACTAAGCCATAGCTATCTTCTAACACATAGTCATTACCAACTTCGGTATCAATATCTATAACGTCATAGCGTAATATAATATCTTCGTCACTTGGATTACTCAGTGTTACTGTATAAGTTGCTAATGAATAATCCTCTGTAGGTTCTGAAACTATACTATCTCCAGATAAACTTGCTCGGGGCACCGGATCGTTATCTTCAATTGTGCCCATACCTTCTCCTGAAACAATCACCCCATTCGACGCATTACTCAATTCAATCAAGTAGGTCTCATCCCCTTCATCGATCGTGTCTTCGATCGTTTGAACCGTGATCGTCTTGGTTGTCTCTCCGGCGGCAAAAGTCAATGTCCCACTTTGTCCTTGATAATCTACCCCTTCTAAAGCCGAGACCACCACACCCTCTTGGGTATTAAAATCAACCGTCACCACTGACGACGTCGGGTTTGATAAGCTGACCGTAAATACTGCCACGCCTCCCTCAAGGACCGTCACA
>Ga0100402_1000770_pt1 | contig 37677 bp, 23 predicted proteins | sample CryGeyme20150102_FD_80419 | JGI IMG/M metagenome (GOLD analysis project Ga0100402, IMG submission 80419) | Groundwater microbial communities from Crystal Geyser aquifers in Utah, USA - Crystal Geyser metaG 2015-0102 | ecosystem: Environmental > Aquatic > Deep subsurface > Groundwater | place...
CTGTAGTAGTGTCCGGTCCTGCCGGTCAATGACTTGCTGGAAGACAAGACCAAAGTCCATGTGGCAGGGGTTCCATTGTTGTCTGTAGAAGACTGTAGGCTTGTCGTCGGTCCTTCCGGTTGCGACGATGGGTGGTTGTAGTTGTAGTAGTAGGACATGGAAAGGCACAAGTTGTGCTTCTTCCGGTTGGCGAGTGAACAAAGCGAACTCGTCTTGTGTGTACATTGGCTCCTCGTCTCCGGCGTGGAAGCGAGGTAGTCCCCTCTCTACTGTGGTAGTAGGAGAAGGAGCAAGAAGTTAACTTGGTTTCCGGCCGGTGTAGCCGGTGTAGTGCCATGGGCAAGAAAGTCTCCAAAGCTTTGTGGTTGATCCATTTGATGATGAATCAAATCGATCGATCTTCCGGTTGCGACACCGGCTTTCGCTCCGGCTGTCGTCTCCGGAACTCGCATGAGAGCATCAACAGAGGCTACAGTGTAGTCTGTAGTCCTGTTAACCAGTGGCAGCCGGCTGTAGAGCCAGCTTTAGAGGCTCATGGTGCATGATAACACGTAAAAAGCTAGTGTGGAGACTCATGAATATTAGAGTAATATTATAACTAGACTAGTGGCTCTGTGTGGATAGGAAGCAGGCATAGGCACACGACCTAATAGAGTAAGACCTAACTCCTGAGTCCCATCATAGTCCCTAACAGGAGACAAGGTAAACTGCCGTAGTCCACCTGGGCTTAATTTGAAAATAATAATCTCGTAGACTCTACTAGTAGTAGTACCCGCTCACAATATTGATTATAATAATATTATACTGTGAACATGATATAAATATTTAATATTATTATCACGTCGATGTTCTGTTTGTATCTTCGATCTACTAGTACATTTGGGCTTCCCGGGGTACAAATAATAAAAAGTCATTGCCCTATACAGTATCTGTTACTGTAATATCCGTTGCTGCTGCTGGTAATAATTTTAATCCGTTTGTCGTAACCAGGAGCATCGTTACGGCATCTGAAACGAGTGCTACCCAGAAGGATGTAGAACAACCAGAAACTGCCAATATCACAACCGCTGCCTTGGCACCTAAACTCAATGCAAAGTTTTGAATCAGTGTACGACGAAGTCTTCGACCCAATTGTATCCCTGTTACCAACTTTTGTAAGTGAATTGGATGCGTCAATGCAACATCAGCAGTTTGAATTGCCAGGGAAGCACCACTTCCCATTGCCACTCCAACATTTGCCAAGGCCAAAGCAGGAGCATCGTTCACTTACAGCAAAAAATAAAAACATTCAGAACGAGAAAGAACAAGAAAAACACAGCACAAAAAGTCATCAGGAAATCGGTTACTGACTGACAACAGAGATCTGTTTTCTCACCTCCATCTCCACACATCAATACCGTTCCTCCATTGTTTGCTGCTTCCTTTGTCAATTTTTTAACAATCTCTAGCTTTTGTCCGGGAAGAACATTGCTGTAAATATGTTCGGGGGACAAGTGAACTCGTTTTCCAATTGTCATTGCTGTTTCCTTGCAATCTCCAGTTAGCATAACAACCTCCACTTGCAAATCGCTTCTGAGCTGGTTCATAACATGCGATGCTTCGGGTCGAAGCTTATCTGTGACCGAAAAGAAACAGACAATGCCCAAATCTTCTATACTCATAAAACTAACAGTAGCCCCGGCATCGGACCAGGTTGTCACAAGCTCCCTTTCCTTAGACAGGAGCTTGTCATATAACCCCAATCGCTCAAACAGTTTTACATTTCCAACATGTACAGCTCTTCCCTGTATCATTGCTTCCAAACCTTCTCCTTCTAAAATGGTGTGCTCTGTAACGGAATGCTTCGCAGATAGAAAAAACTCTAGCTTTTCATCTTGAAATACAAAATCAGTTACGGCATTGGCAATCGGATGAGATGAAAAAGATTCGGCAAGAGCCAAATGTTCCAGTATTTCTGTTTTGTTGATCTTGCTCTCAGCAGCAGCGGCTCTTCCGGTCATTTCAAAATTTTCGAGAGAAAACTTTCCTTGTGTCAATGTACCGGTTTTATCCATTGCCACAGTCTTCACCTTGCCCATTGCCTGCAAGAAAAAGGGAGTAAAAAATGAGGCAGTGTTGCAAACAGGCAGGGTTCCGGCTGGGCTGCCGACAAAAAATGGCACACTCCGGTAATACGATATTATCAAGACAAAAAAACTCACCTCCAATACGGCCCCTCCTTTCACAAGAAGGCCGCGCCGAGCGGCATGCGTTAATCCTGACACATATGTGACTGGTGTCGAAATAACTAGTGGACACGGACATGCGGCCACCAAAGTCACCAGCCCTGTTTTCGCCCAAACTCGTCCAACATCAGCCCCATAGAGAGCCCAGGGCATTGTGCATAGCAGTGTGACTAGCCCAAACACGGGCGGAACGTACCATGCAGCAAAGCGATCCACCAGAGTTTCGAGTTGCGATGGTTGTTTACGGGCATCTCGAACAAGTTGAGCCAATCGAGCAACAGCTGAATCCGAGCTTAGGGATATTGTTTGCAGCACCATATGTTCAGGTCCCATGTTTATGGCTCCTCCCATAATAGTGTCTCCCGCCACGACCTTTCTAGGCCGAGTTTCACCCGTCAAAATGGTTTCGTCGACATGTGATCTTCCTTCTACTACTTTTCCATCGCATACCAGTTTTTCACCAACTGGAAGAGAGACATAGGAGCCAACCATTACTTCATCAGCTGACACTAAGCGAGTTCTTGACGAAGAAGAAAATTTCCCACCATCTTTGCCACTAGCATCTGTCGTGTCTTTAACCTCCAGAAGTCGCACAGACCCAGGTCCCAAATCAGATGCAATTGCAGCCAAGGCTTGATTCGATTGGGAAATGGCACGTCCTTCCAACGTTTCCGAAACTGCAAAAAGCGACGCAACAGCTGCCGCTTCAGCATAGTCTCCCAACGCGATTGAACCAAGGGATGCCGCTAGCATGAGACAACTTGCATTCAACCTGGGACGGCGCTGGAAGATAGCCCGTCTGGCCTTGGATAGAAGAACTGGAAAAGACAACATCAAGGACAAGAGACTCGACCCCACATGTACATTTCGCATCAAAATAGAGCCACCAAGTCCAGGCTTTGCTTTCCTATAAAGGTCTGATAGTAAAGAGATGCCAAAAAATAACAAAGAAGCAATGTTCCTGCGACTTAATCGAGGCAAATGTTTATGTTCATGTTCATGTTCGTGTTCATATTCACGTGAATGTGCACGCGTCTGCTCTGATTTACTTTCCAAAGTTAAGTCGCCACAACAAGAGAAGAGTTTAGTACTTGTGCTTCTGCGTGATGGTGTATACTGATACTGTTGTCTCTTCAGAATTGTTGTTTCATCTGACGAACGAAAAATTGGTTCTCGCAATCGACAAACTGTGGATAAGGAGTACTGCGGCACCTGGAAATTACGCAACGATCGACGACGGAGATCCAAATACATCTGATTTCCTCTTCCTAGATGCCGAGTTCTTTTTGTAGCTCTGGCTGAACTACAATGCCCAGGACCATAAGAAAGAATCCAAGGATTGGAAAAACCGACAGCCCGGCCAGCAACAGTAATGAGCGAGAAGAGCATTATCCAAAATTTAAAGCTGAATCGAATATTTGGATTGGGACCATATCGTCTATTGCGATTCTGGAAGTTGACAGTTGGCACATAGCTGCTGCTGCCTTGGCATGGACAATTCGGCACTGCCTTGATTTCTTCCTTTTGGTGGTGCATGGCGCGGAGCATTTAGCTGGTTGAATATGTCAGATTTTGCCTGGTACTTTAATGAGTACAATACCTTAGTGTAGTAGTGGAGTGCAACTTTAGAATTTCTTTTTGCTGCAAAACAATTTTGTTGTATACTAAGGAGCAATTTATCTGAAAGCTGTCTACTGTAGCAACCAAATCTTCCTATGTTTTTGATGCTCAATTGACATTTGAAATCATGCAATTATTGTGAAAGCACAGAAGACAAGCATACAGTATCTTTTTTGTCAAGGTTGTCGGCCTGTCAAAATCTCAGTAGACTACGTCGTACTGGTAATAATTACATGTACTTGACTAGACCTACTAGTAGCTACTAGTAACGCGAGAACTAGTCTAGAGAGTGTCACATACCTGTACTAGAGCTAGGAGTACTAGTCCTGGTACGGTTTGGTACATTACCACGAAAAAAAAATTGCGTGATGATTAAGAGAGAATGGCAAGCTGGAGAGAGCACTAAAAGTTAAGGTGTAGGTTATAGAAAATAGTGATTTTACATCCACCCGACGATTTTCTTTTCAAAGACTTATGCGAAAGTTTGAAATTCAAATTTTTTTCAATAAAACTAGTATATCCGTTTCCTATTTTCTAGTAAATTGATGCCGATCCAAAACTATTATTCTTAAAAATATATAGTAGGTACCTACTAGTTCTAGTACTAACAATTTTCAAAACCACAACCAGAACTTGAATCACTCTAGTAGTAGGCGGTCTAGTCTAATAGGTCTACCAGGTAGTATAAATAGTAATAAAGGAAGCAACCATGACGATTATTAAACAACGGTTATTTCAAATTGCATTAGCACTGCTGTTTTCTAATGCCATTCATGCCTTGCCCACGGGCGCCGGAAATTGTCCCGGAGGCCGAGCAGCCGTCGGTGTGACCCATTTAACGGGCAATGTGACGGAAGGAACTTTAGAACAAGGTGGCATTGTAGTGATTGTGGGAGACAACGTTTTGTCACCCACCACGGTAACTCAATTGCCTCTGGGCCAGGATTTGTATTGGTCCATTAATGCAACGAAGCGTCCGATGAGGGGTTTCTTAATGCGGGCCGAAGATCGATCGGACGATGGTGGAAAGGATACAAGCCAAAGTTTAAACGGAAAGGAAGATAAGCATGTCCAACTTGCCACAACAGTGTGTGTCAGTGCTTTTGGCGTGGGAGGCGTTACGCACACGAACAACAACCAGAAACGATCCGTCAGTGGTACCTTTCGCATGGACGAAGTCGTAAAAGAATTGCAATTGGATGTCACGATTGTTGCTAAGAATCGAAATGGACGTTCTATTTTTTACTATTCGGGTTTTGTGGTGGAAATCACGGATGCTACTGATGCCACTGATGATGGCGATGAAAGTGATCGAGATGATATGGGTGATATTACTGTTGACATTGGAGACGATGCGATGGAAACCGGCTCGGAGAATAATGATGTGGACGGACCAGCACTGGCCTTGAGAGCTTCTTCATGTACAACGGAGAGCCCTTGTGGACAATGTGAGGGTGATTGTAATAAGGTACTTTCTCGTTTTTCAATGTGACAGTACAGCTGAAGCAATGAGGTGACTCAAATACCATCCACACATTTCCACAACTACTAACTATTCATATATGTTATTATTCGTATTGCATTAAGAATGGCCATTGTGCAGAGGGGTTGGAATGTTTTTATCGACCTGACTTGACACCTATTCCGGGGTGCTCTGGTGAAGGAGAAGCAGGTAAGACTTGCCATTGAAATATCTCGGTAGGGTTTTAGTGCCGGCGCAGCTGATCCATTTTCGCTTTCTATCTGCACTGCATAGGACATGACTATTGTTATTTACCACAAAATGATACTTTGAGATTACGCTCCGTCGATTGTAGCGAAGAGCGCCCCTGTGATGCTTGCCAAGGAGCTTGTAGCAACAACAATGATTGTGGCGATGGCTTGTCCTGTTTTTTGAGGCCCGACAATACTCCAGTTCCAGGATGCAAAGGGTCTGGTATCGCCGGTCGCAATTATTGTTTTGAAACACCTGAACCAGAGAATAATTTGGAAATGCTGGTTTTACTACCCCGCGACTGCAACAATAGCCAACCATGCGATATGTGTCAAGGTGAATGCTTCAAAAACCGAGACTGTAACGGTGATCTTGAATGTTTCTTTCGTCCCGACTTGACGCCGGTCCCAGGATGTTCTGAAACCAACTTGGGAGTTTCGGGACGTAATTATTGCTTTCAACCACCGAAGAAAAATACTTTGGTGCTCAAAGACACGCCTTGTACTTCTTTTTTGCCTTGTCGTGAGTGTGAAGGCGAATGTACCAGTGATGACAGTTGTTATGGACAATTGAAGTGCAAGAAGCGACCTGATGCTGCGGCAATCATAGGTTGTAGTGGCACTGGGGTCTCTGGGAAAAATTATTGCTACGACGAGTCCAAAGAAATCGTGGACGCCAATCAAGGCGAAATTACTATCGAAGAAGAAACTGAGGTTGACGAGACAGATGAAACAGAAGATTCTAATGAGCTAGAAGATGTTGAGACCACATCATTATCTCCTACTCCTAAGCCAACAAGACGTCCTGGGCCCAATGCCAATGAAACAGTGACAGATGAAGTGGAGGAGATGAAAGAGACTGAAACCACACCACTCCCTACTCCCAAGCCAACACGCCGTCCTCGACCCAATGCCAATGTAACAGTGCCAGATGAAGTAGAGGATATAAAAGATTCTGAACGCACAATTCCCCCCACTCTCCAGCCAACAAAACATCCCCGACCCAATGCCAATATAACAGTGACAGATGAAGTGGAGCAGACAACGGAGACTGAACCCACACTGCTCCCCACTCCTAAGCCAACAAGACGTAATCGGCCTTATGCGAACACAGACTCAACAGCAACAGATGGAGTGGAGGAGGAGACCAAAGAGCAACAAGAGATTGAACCCACGCTGTCTCCTTCTCCCAAGCCAACAAGGCGATCTCGTCCCAATGCAGAAACAGGTAATTGGGAAGAGACCAAAGGGCCTGAAGAGGTTGAATCCACAATGTCACCGACCCTTAAGCCAACAAAACGTCCTCGACCTAGTGCCTCACCTACAAAAATGCCAATGCCACCTACTCTTATGCCAACAAAACGTCCTCGACCTAGTGCTTCACCTACAAAAATGCCTACACCAGCCCCTACGAGCAAACCAACGCTGCGTTCAAGACCAACACCATCTCCCACGGTACAACCTACAACCAAACCCACTTCAAAACCAACGGCTAGGCCGACTCCTCGACCCACCATATTTGAGCAATGGTTCACCACAACACCCCCCGCACCAACCGGCCAACCAACCCTTCGACCAACACTAAAGCCCACTCCTCGTCCCAGACCCACGGCCAAACCCACCATGTTTCCTGAATCGTTCACTCCATATCCTACACCAACACCAGATGAACAGCTGACTTTGAAGACTCGTGAAACGGCTTGCACTTCTCAGAATCCCTGCGAAGAATGTTATGGGGTACGTTGTTTTGTTGCGTTGTCTTGTACTAAAATGTGATTGGTGATTGAATTTTTAGCAAGCTTACACGTCCATTGATTGAACGCTTCTTCTCGTTCAGGATTGTAATACGGATGCTCAATGTGCCGGCATTTTACAATGTTTTCAAAGACCCGACGAGTCTCGCGTCCCTGGATGCCAGGGCCGTGGTGTCGAAGGAGTAGACTATTGCGCGATCAACCCAAACGCTGGAAATGCCAACACCAACCGTCCAATGAATGCGAATAACAACAACCCAAAGCCACCCACTCGGAATCCTACACCTCAACCTTATGTAGCCGGTACCGACCAATCACAAATACTCGTAGCACCTCCCCCTATTGCAAACGGCAATAACAATATCAGTCCTCCTCCTCCCGGAAATAATGATGGCAATGTACCCAACATTAATGATGCTAGCATCCTGGAATTGCAGGATCGAAATGCTGAATGCACCCAGAACAATCCGTGCGGAGAATGCATGGGAGATTGTGATGATGACAACGAGTGCTCTGGAATCCTACGCTGTTTCTTCCGCCCCAGCTTTGAGGCTGTTCCCGGCTGCGGAGGTCAAGGAACAGCCGGAACGGACTACTGCGCCTTTGATCCTCGCACCAGTGATGTCGGCACTAATAACCGACCCGAAAACGACAACCCTAATCTGAACCAAGTCGATAGCAATGTCAACATTGCTGCCGAAACTGGGCGCGACAGCAGCAAGGTGCTGGTAACTCGCAGTCAATTATGCTCAGTTAACTATCCATGCGGAGAATGTCAAGGCGTAAGTTTTTATTCTGATAGTCGTCACGAATTCATCGTGATAGAATACATGCTTCTCATATTTTCTCTCCTTGCATTCATTTCTTTTACTGCAGGACTGTAGTGGTGACGATGACTGTGCGGGAGGTTTACAATGCTACTTTCGTTTCGGAACCGAGCCTGTTCCTGGATGCATTGGGACTGGCGTCGGTGGAAGGGATTATTGTGCCTGGAATCGACGAGATGTTCGTCGAAGGCAGGTTTAAATTCTTGTTGTGGACACGTTGCCGTGGCCTATTAGCATGTGCCAGAAGTCCTCTCTATGGGCTACTCGAGTACGCCGTAGCTGAAAAACTAAACGAGGACTTTTCGCCTGGAAGGTCAGCTGCACAATAATATCGGCGTGACAAACCTTCAACTCAAAACCAATATGGAACGTATATAAATTCATTTTTAGATTCTTGTACTGTGTACAAAACTATGGACTCGCAAAGTTCAAATCACTGGATGCTAAAGCCAATTTTGCTTGCACAAGATCCTTTGGAATGTTACAGCAACCAAGGAAACTTCTTTGACTGGCACGTAATATGGCTTCTCAATTTCTTGTCGTGAATTTTCTGCTGATTTCCCCTCTCAGCTGCAGTACCAAACACGCCTGATGCCAATCCATTATTTTATGCTTCATGCTGTTGTTTTTAGGCTCTTCAGTTCAAAAATACCAGTCGAAGGACAGACTGATTGTGCCAGTTCGTCCAACACCTATGTGTCCATGGATTCCCAATGTGATAATAATTAAGGAACGTTTCGATTGAGACTTTTTAAATACTTCTCGATTGTAGGCTACTGCTAGTAGAACTGCCGTGTACTATGGTACCTGGTACTAAGTACTGGTAATACGTAGTCTACTCGCGCTGCTGTAAAAATGAGAAGAAATCTGGGAGCTGTACTGAAACGAAGATTGGAGATGTCGATCTTGAATACTTGGATCTCCAGCTCAATCAACTGGCTGGTGCACCCATCCCGAGCGCCTTTGGGTTGTAGCAGGTATCGATGTTATTTACCATAAGAAAAGATCTATTCCTACAAGAAAACGCTCTCTGGTTCCATACTAGTACCACATGAATGCAAACTTGGTTCATGTAAAAGTATGTCGACAGTCGACGGTCGACGATCAGTAGCTTCACCATAATCGATTCGCGCATTGGAATATGCTATAACTCGTTACCTGGACCAACCACTGAAAAGCATCACCGCTCAGGTACCATGAACAAGAGGGATTGGATTTCTTTCTAGAAACAACTATTTTGGGCATGTGCTGAAGACTTTGGTGATGTGGTCGACGGCCGTGACTTGCATGCCCTGCGACTATCTAAAGATCGCTCACCTTGCAGGTGGTAGAGACTTCTACTACTAGTCTACTAGTGTAGTTAGTATCCCAGCTCATATCAGTCCCGGCGGAAGCTCTTGACTTGCTGTGGCAACGAGAAAGTCACGGCTTCCCCAGCTACAGTACCCTTCTTGACGACGGTCGGCAGTTGGCTGCAAGAACGTTTTTTCTCAGTGTGCGTCATAGACTCAGAAAAAGTCTTGTTTTACCACTGACCATCCGGCAAAATATTAATAAGAAACCATTACAGTATACTAGAGTTTTCTTAGATATTATTTATTGAAATTGCAAGAATCATTTTTCTCGATTTGCGTCATTGCTGGGTCGGAGAATGTCTTGTCTGTCTACTTAACACTGACCATCCGGCTAAATAGAGACGCTAGCCACTGGTACTGTACTACTGGTACCATGGTGAGGAGCGAGTAGTGGTACATACTAACAGGTACCAGGTACTGGTAGTACGTACCAGGTACTAGCTAGTAGCTAGCTAGAGTAGCTTACTACTGGTAGTAGAGTATTAGTAGTAATACCAAGGTACTTGCTAGGGTACGTACCCGGTACCTGGTACCACTGGTAGTTTTACGATAATACTTGTAAATGATATTAATCGAAATTGCTGTCTTTTTTCGTCCACAGGTATCACTACTAGTACCATACCAGGTACTGGTAACTACCATAACCGCGATACCGCACTACTAACAGTGGTAATGACCATTATCGTACTGTTCACCGTTACAGTACCTGGTACTTGTGCTCCTACCAGGTACCTACTCCGAGAACCTTGTACTACTAAAAGTACCAAGTACCAGGTAGCTAGTACCAGGTACCAGGTAGTAATGGTATATTGGAGGAGGATTGCTTTCACGACTATTCCCAGATGCAGCTAATAGAAATGTTACAATACCGAATGGGAACTTGACTTCCAGGTACCAGGTACCCTACCTGGTAGTGGTATGGTACCTGGTACTAGTACCTGGTTACTAGATAGTATGACAATGCTTGACATCTTGGTGGTGTACCAGTAGTCGTACTAGTAGTGGTGCAATTAAAATAATTAACAAAATTCAGAATCGAAAAGACAGTCATCATCCGATAGAGTACTTAAGGATCGAGCAGGATGATGACCTTGACTTATGGTCGGCATACAGTATTACCAGGTACCTGGTACCTAGTAATCGTCGATATCTATGATTTCTTCTTAAGAAGAGACAGGATTGGCAGCTGGAGACATCAAATCTTAAAATTGACAGACACGGCAAATTCAAGGTTGGTACGTACAAAATCACAGAAGTACTCGAATACACACAAAAATAAAAAACTCACAAACAATTCCGTTTAGAAAAAGACAATGAAGCATATCATCCAGCATTCTTACTTTGAAGCTGTTGCCGATGTAAACGAAACGTGGGCGAAGTTAAAATCTATCAAGAACTACCGAGAGGACGTTGGCGTTGCTTTGTTTGCTCGCATGTTTGATTTTGCCCCTGCAGTGTGGTCAGCCTTTCCCTGGGGCCGCGGTATTAAAAGCGGAAGCGACTTGAAGGAAAACAAAGAATTTGTGGCCTTTGCTCGCAGATTCATGGGCATGTTGGATATGGCGATTGACATGTTAGGGCCTGACATGGATATGGTAGAAGAGGAGCTGCAGCGATTGGGCATCGTTCATATCGGTTACGGCGTCATGCCTAAACATTATCCTTTGATGGGCAAGGCTTTGGTTGAGGTGCTTGAGGAAAAGCTGGGCAGTCGCTTCTTCAGCAAACAACATCACGAGTCATGGAACACGATGTACACTTTCATGTCGGTCAGCATGATGCAAGGTGCTTTCCAGCTTCTTGTCAATGCTCAAACCAAGGCCGAGCAATTGGAGGACGAACTACAGGAGCTGAAGATCCAGAAATCTGATGCCGTTCTTGTGAAGAAGAAGAAGCAAGACCGAATTCCATCGCTTACATCTAGTACTAGTTCATCTTGTTAAATGATACCGACGAAATCCCGTCCGGAGTCCGGGTTTACTAGAATAGAGCTTCTTTACGACAATAACGTTTGGAACAATATAAAACAAAGTATCTATATGTGAATGCACCAAAACTGGAAGTCTTTTTGTATTGGAGTGGTGTGCCCTCAGGAATTGCATATGGCAAGTCGGATGCACCTGTAGTAGTAACTAGTACTTGACTGCAGTAGTCTACTAGTAGCTAGGAGGTACTCGGAGCACTGGAGTAGTAGGTACTAGTACTAGTAGTTGACTACTAGGGTAGTAGTACTACTCGAGTAGTAGTTACTACTACAGGCAGCAGGTGAGGAGATTCTACACCCGACTAGACTACGTAAATCTTGATGGCTCACCCGGCACAGACATCACGGAAAAATAAAAAACAGCTGGCAACTGAAAAAAAGGCTCACGAGCAAATCGCCTACAATCTACCACTGATCTCGACACTTTAACTTGATCGGTGGAAGGTGGAGAGAGTTGCCGGGCGAGAGGCACATGAGTTTGGTATTCTCATTCTTTTGGAAGATTGTGGCAACTGAATCCTAGCAAGGCCAAGCCTTGACGTCAGTATTGATGGCAATGAAACGGATTCTACGCACAGAAAACAACATTACATTGGGACCAAGCTTTAGTCCGAGTCACAACATGAAGCTCTCTACAAAACGAGCTTTATCGGTAGCTCTTGCCATTGAAGCACTAATACCCGCCGTAGCGATGGCTTGGGCGTCTTCCCGGCGTGCTTTTCTCGCCAACAACTTTTTCACGTTAGCAGTTCAATCCTTCGTTGCTTCTCCTGCACATGCGAGTCTCTTAGAAGAATATGGCAGCGATCCAAAGACTCTGACTACCACCACGATTTCGTCGACTTTCTCGAATGGGGCAGCCAGTACCGCCCCGACCAAGACTGCGTCGGAGATCTCTATCGAACCGAATTTGCGTAGCAACTACTACTACCCCACCAGCAAGAAGCGTTATTTGCCGCGCATCCAAAAGGTCAGCCAAGCCATTCCAGGCGCCTTTGAGGCGCTGCAAAAGCAAGACTGGGACGCGCTGCAACTCTTTGCAACCAAGGTTGCCGAAGATATAGTCCTACCGCTGCAATTATATGCATCCTCGCTCACTGGCGGCGGGACAAATGTGAAGGTTTCCTACCTTCAGGACATGAACAGGGCCGCGAAGTCCTACCAAACTCATCGAGAACGATTAGCGACAGCCGTTGAAAACACACAATTTGGATGAGACAACACGGCTATGAAAGGCTTGGCGCAAGCACTCGATACCTATCGCACAGTCGGCTATTTGAATGACGATGACGCCTTGGTCTCCGCTACAAACGACGAGAGACGAGGGAGTTCGTTCTTCTAGCGGCTGTGGAGCTTTCTGACTGCATTACGTACTATATATTTTTGATCTGTTTTCGAGAGACCCTCCCGGTCGTCAAGGTGATGGCTTTATTAGTGCTACCGAATGAAAGATAGTATTCAGGAATCTATCGCGGGAAGATTAGAACGACAAAGCAGTGCTAGTTTGTGTCTTAAAAGCAATCTTTCCCTTGTTCTCGAAGCCGCAACCGGCGAAAGTCCACTTGAGCTAATTGCTTGTTCCTTAAATCCAGCTTTCAAGACATCGATTTGCACTCAAATCAAGACATGAAGGCAACTGACCGCAAATTCTGCACATTGCTTATACTACGCACGACACATTCCGATAGTAATATTGTGAAAATGAAATTGAATCATTCTTTAGGAAACAATACGTATCATAGTCGATCGAATGAGATCCAAGATTTCATCAATGGCTGCTTCTGGAAATCGTGATAGGGATGGAATCAATGCCAAACATTCTTCAACCAAGGTATCGGTAGCTACAAGGTTCATCAGTGCAGCCACCTCTGCACCGTGTAATTCTAGTTCCTCTCCGTCATCTGTTTCCTTGCGAAAGGTTGTCAGTGCCTGTTTTGCAAAGAAGTGAATAATAGGTAGTTAAGTAGTAGGTGGAGTGTTGGTTGGTAATACAAGAGAAGGCGAGGCGGTGAGACTGGAAGACATTGTTGGAAGATATAGCGTTATTATAGCGGTATGCAATTCTAACCTTTACATTTACTTACCGATTGTAAGTTATCCAAATCATCAACCAATTCTTGGTGATCCTGATACAGTGCAGAGAAAGAAAAAAGGGAACGATGTATCGAATATGTAAGGAAATACCATGCTTTGATTTCATCGTCGATCGTCGTACACGACGTCAACCAATCAAACGCAATGCAAAACCAAGTTACACACATAACACATACTGTAATATAACAAACATACAAAACAAAACAAATACAATACACAAAAACGTACCTTTTCAGGATTTGTCATGGTATTGAATCGATTAACGTAGTGTTGCGTCTTGCGATAGACTTCGTTTAATTCTTCATCTCGATTGACCGCTGATCGGGCACTGACTTGCAAAATGACGGCTACTTGAGCATTGGATAAAATGTGAATATCGTCAAATTCGGGACCAAATTGAAGTTCTGCAACATTTTCTGTAGGAGAACTGGAATCATTTGCCATAGCTGTTCCGACAACCATTGTTTATTATATTTGTTGATTTTGTATTGTGTGAAAAAGAATAATATATAAATTCTTGGAAGCGTCGTGTGTTGTAGGTTATAGGGGTTAGGGTTGCGAAGATGTGGCGATGTGCGGTTGTGGTGAAGATACGAGTTATTGATTTGTGATTGCTATTGGGTATTACTGTATCACTCGAATACGTTGCATCAATCAACGTTTAAGCTTGCTTTTCGCGGGAAAATTTACTAAGAAATCTTGAGTGTTTATATTATTTTGGAATAGTAGGTCTAGTTTCCCTTTCATTTGTTGCTTTGGAGTTGAGGACAGAGGAGAGGGGGAGGGGGCTCTAAGCTCGAACTGATGATGCGAACTAGAGTACTCAGTTAACAAGAGTTGTTGTTTGGTTGTTGATTCCAATGGAAACGGGCGCAGCCAGACCAAAAATCAACCCATATGAACCTTGGCCTTATACTAGTAGCGGACAAAGCATAGTCATTGTGAAGGCATTTTTTTCTTCGAAAAGACTTCTTGTTAAATTTATTTTATTTCATTATGTAAATTTTAGTAGAGTATTAAAGCGGATGACTAAAAAATAATGCCTACTATGGAGTGATCTGTTCTTACATTGCACCCAAAATAAAAAATATAACACAACACGTAATAACAACACCATCCATTCCTCGTTCGGTGCAACATGATGATGGAGACACTGAATCGAGATTCCAGCTTGGTGGAAAGCCGTCGGCCCACACCTGTTCAGCGAGTTTCAAGTTTTCACAATGCTTTGAATACTCCAAAGAGTAAGAACGATAAACTCTACTTTTCTCAAGCAACAACAGCAACAACAGCACATTCAGCTCCACCTGTAGACTTTGTATCCTTCAAGGCTTGGTTGCGAAGTCCTCTCACACGAGGATTGTTCGTTTTGGTTGGCATTGGAATGCTATGTCTCCATTTGAAGTCCCAACAAAAGTACTTACGTCAGACAGCGTTGCAGCACAATTTCTTTTCAACCAATAGTCATAATGGACACTACGACGACAGTAACGACCACGGCCAACAACAGATAGAAGAAGAGCTTTCGCGAAGCCTTTCCACGACGGAAGCAACCATCACATCTCCTCCGACATTGACTAGTCATACTCCTACAGCTAGTACTAGTACTAGTACTAGTACTAGTAATCCTACGGCAGCACCGACCAGATCCAATGGACTTTGTGCTGCTGTGGGAACCGATGCTCCTTTACGTTTGTGGATGAAACACATTGATGATATCTTGGCTGCCAGTCGACACGTGTTGCGTGATTCGTTGTTGTCACCTACTAATTCCTTTCGCATGAAGGATCATATTGCTTACATATTACAGCTTGTAACACCACGATTGCATTTGGCACAACGAGCCGTACCACGGAATTGGAAACACGTGGAGAATGTTGCATCTATTGTAGACGCACGATTACGATACCTGCAACAACAACAACAACAACAACAACAACAACAACAACAACAACAACAAGCACTGATGTTGTCACCATTGTCCAAATCCAAACAATCATCCGATTCAGCATCATCATCATCACCACCACCACCACCTCTTAAAATTTTGGTACTGGGAGGATCCGTTACCATGGGTATTAACTGCAAGACACCCATTCGAGGATACAGTGAACGTCCCTGTGCTTGGCCTGCTCAAATGGAACGACTGGTCAATAATCTTGTATTACAGTACCTTGGACTGGATATTACGGAAACCAAGAACAAACAAGAAATGCTTGATATGATTACCAAGCACAAATTGATTGAAGTACACAATACTGCCACGGGAGGTACCAATACTGCGACAGGTGCCGCCATTTTGGATTATCATTTGTTGCCGGAATTATCGTACGATGTCATTATTAATGCGTATGCGACCAATGATATGCACGTGAATAGTCTGAATGAAGCCAAAGCGGCAGGATTAACGACCCGGGACATGACGTTTGACATGGCTCAAAATTTTACCCGCGTAGCGTTGCAGAAATGTACCATCCCCCATGGCCGTACACCCCTGTTGTTATGGTTGGATGATTACTTGGGTAACGAACAACGTGAAATTTTGAGTACCACAGAACTATCCCAGAGCATTCAAGTGTTGGCCAATTATTACGGATTTGGATTTGTCAGTTATGCCGATACTGTTCGAGATATAGTGTATGGTTCTACCAATGAAACAGTGCTCTCACCGGAGGGTTGGTACGGATTTCCCAAGGACGGTAGTCCCACATCTCCCATGCAACGTGAAATCCATCCACCATTTACCATGCATTTGGCTACATCGTACGTCATGTCATTTTATTTCTTACAAATGGCACATCGAGTCTGTCAGTTTGGAAGTTATAATATTGACGATGCTCCTGACGTCACTTTCAACGACGATGAAGCCAACAAAAATCACAACGACAATGATGCTCAACAACAGCAACAGCAACAACAACAAAATAGCAACCGGTATTGGCCAAAAGTTTCGACGTGGGACGGAACACCGGAAGCTGCGAAAGTACCTGGCTTGCCAGCTGTGCAAAGAAGTATTCATTTTAACCCACCTAATCGACCACCAGAAGGCCTTCCTCCTCGACTTAGTGAAAGTCTTTCCTTGGAGCATGTGACGGAACTTTGGCGAAAGGCGGAACCGATTACTTGTAGCTCTTCCTCCACGTCCCACACTGGTGAAGGACAACGCAAACCTAAGTGTCCAATTGCCTGGCTGGCCAACGTTGTGGTCGACTCAACGCCAGAGGCTACCAATAAATACTTTGAACCCTACATGAAACAACCATCTGGTTGGGTCTGGATGTGTGATCAAGGCTGCAAGAACAATCCCAAGTATGGCTTTATGCCAAATGTTACGACGACGACGGAAGACTCAACAACAGCAGGAGCTACAATGACGCTGGATATTCCCGTCAAAAACAATCAAGAACTCAATGTTGTGACATTGTTCTACATGAGATCGTATGGTCCTAAATGGAAGAATTCCGAAACCAGAATTGATTTGTTTCGGGATGGATTTCAAAATAATGTCGCTGCATCTGCTACTATCTTTGGTACGCATTTAAAGGCTACAACAGAAACTTACACGGAAGAAATTCGACTTTCACAACCAGCGAAGAAACGACTCAGAATCGACATTCAACACGTAAATGGTAGTACCTTCAAACTCCAAGGCATTGCTGTGTGCAGCTAGCTACGCTCTAGAAAGCTAATAGCCCTACAGTACAGTACTATAGTAAAATTTCCTATTAACACTATGAATGCGACCATTTATTTTTTGTGATTTTTGTTGTCCACACAAATTCGAAACAACGCTTACGTGCCCACACTCTATCTGGCTGCTCCTTGTACATACACTCCTCCTCCTAGCTAGTCTAGTATTGTCTACTTCTATCGAGAGAATAATAATATTATTACAGTACTCGGTAGTGTACTCCGTAGCGACTGCTGCCTGTGTTGTTGAATACTCTAAAAGGATTATTTCGGATTTGCTGTGACTACTTTTGGCGCCCGGGTGCGTGTGTGGGTGGGTCACGAGCAGACTCTGGAGAGCTTCTGGGCTGTGCAGCCTCTCACAAAAGCTCATTAAAAAATAATCATGATACGTAGACTACGTAAAAAATTCACAACATCCTCCGATCATCCGCTGCTGCCATCATTCTTTTTATTTTTATCACATGCACCGACTCCTACTAGATAGTCTACTGTACGCACCAATAGAAAAGAGTAAACCAAGTCGGCAACAAATAAAGAAGAGTCAGCGAAAAAACTTTTTTAGTCAGGTACCACCAGTAGCAGTAAATTCGGAGCTCTGAAGAAACAAATAGCAGCCCATTACAGCATACACGCATAGCACAGTTCATCAGAGTCCAAAAGAAGCTTCTGCCTCTTGGTCAAGTAGTGTTGATTACTTTTTGGTGGCAAAATACATATCAAAACTCAGCAGTGCGGAGTATATGAAACATTAAAAATGCCATCTTCAGCAACTGAAAGAATGTCTGCAAAAGGTAGTCGATCTTTACCACGTCGAGTGTCGCTACCAACCAATCGATATACACCATCCAATAACAACACTAGCAACAGCACGAAGGAAAAGAAGAAGACCAAACAGAAAGTGGTGACAACGACCACTGACAATTCGAACAACACAGACCAGCAGCAGCAACAACAACGACGACGACGAGGGCGACCCAAACAAAGTAATTATAAATCCAAATCCAATAGCAACCACAGCAGCAAGAACAACAATAGAACGAAAAAGAAGGAAGCAACACCACCGACAACTAAAAAACGAGGTCGTCCCAGGAAAGCCAACGATAACAAGGAGACGACTGATCCAGCAAAGAAAGAGGCACTGTCATCGTTATCAACAACAGCAGCAGAAAAGTCAGCAGCAGCGGCAGAAATGCCAGCAGCAAAGCCACTGGTGGATCCAACACTACGATCGGCCATTATAGGTTCCAACAACAGCAGCAGCAGCAGCAGCAGCACCAACAATAATAACAACAAGGGAAGCCACCGATACCAGCCAAAAGAACGGAGCATTCAAGAATGGCAAGAAAACCAACGGCAGCGTATCTGTGCTAAGAGTAGTGCTGACATTGCTACTGCTACTACTACTACTACTACTACTACTGCTGCTGCTACTGCTGCTACTACTTCAAAAAGTGCACCAACACCATCGGTCTTGATAGATCTTCCTTCACCTTCCAAATACGATATCAATATTTACGCAAAGAGTCAACATTGCAAACAAAAGAAGAATGACAAGAAGAAGGATTTTTGTCTTGATCAACCACAAGGTGCCATTCCAATGACAGACGAACGAGTCTTAAGAAACAGTGACCACGCTTTGATAATTTTAGCAAATACGACAGGAATTTCCCAAGTTCCAGCAGCTTTTCATCAAAACCAAAAGAAAAGTACACCGAAAGTGTCACTGTCACCTGGGAAGATCATTAATCAACAACAACTAAAAAAGGGGGTGGTGGAGGAGGAGAAGGTGATACTAACGAAGACGACGACACGAAACAACAATAGCAACAATCATAACAATACGAAAAATGCTGTTAAACGCAAAGCAAGTCGTGTGGCCTACAACACTACCACCATTAGTGTCCTGGAACAGTTACCGGTACCAGCATCGTCGACGTCGACGTCGTCATCATTGTCATCACCTTGTCGTCCGAAACAAAAACAACAACAACAACAGCAACAGCAACAGCAACAGCAACAGCTATCGATCTTACAAGACGAATCAACGCAAAATAATAATAACAACAAAACCGAACACTGGTGTGACGGAGAGAAATGTTCGCAGTTAGAACCTATTCGACAGGAAATAACTGCGGGTGCTGCTTCTATTGCCACTGCAAGGACTACCACCACAGACACTACCAAAAAGGGTTGTTTGGTAACAGATGTAGTAGAAATACATCCAACCTCTTGCCCTCGTTCGTATTTTTCACCGCCAACACAATGTCCATTGCAACGACAACAACCGCCAAAGAAGAATTTTCATAAATTAGTCAAAACAGAAAAGTTTGATATCAAGCGAGATCAGCACCATAATAAGGGTCCACGCAACAACAAGAGGAAATCGATTGTTGAATGGAACAGAGATACAGATATGCAAGATGAAAGTTCTCTGAACGACGTGTTACATCATCCTGTTACGCCCCACAGGAAAAAGTCCCGCAAGGAAACCACTGCCGCTACCACTAATGCTTCTGCGCGTAAAGCTGCCGGTAACAAAAATAACAAGGATCTCACAATTGCCGTAAATGAGATCACGTCTTTGACAACCAGTAATACGAATATTGGCAATGACAATGAACCACCTCAACGAAGAAAGACTCGCAAGGACAAGGGTGTTAAACGAGGATCGTACAAGAAGCACAAGAAAGCCGCCAAAATCAGCTCTCATAGCAACGACGAAAAAAACGAAAAGAAGCAGAACGTGTTGCACCTATCCAACAACGAAACCATTACTCCTCCAGTAATTTCTACAGGCACGACTTTGATGAGTACTACGACTAGTGCTGCTGCTACTACTTTTTCCACCAGCCATGGACGATGTGGAGCGTGTTTGGGATGTCGCGTGATTTTGAATTGTGGAAAATGTGTTTGGTGCATGGATATGCCCGAATTTGGAGGACCGGGTAAGACTCCAGGAAAGCTTTGTATTTTGCGCAAGTGTTTGACCCGTGCCTTGCAGAAGAAAAAGGCAAAGACAAAGTGTTCTGTGCATGTAGCAACAGTAGCAACGCTCGGCGAAGAATTTCCATTCAACAATCATGACTTTGACAAGCGACAGACATCTGCTACCAAAGCCACTACTGGAATCTTTTCATTAAAGAATGCCTCAGATTTGGAAAGCCTATCGGGCTACGACGAAGATTCCGTGGTCAACGACATGAGCGACATGGAAATGGACGATGAAATTGAACCCGAATTGATTCGTGATGCCCTCATGGCATCCCGTACCAACAAGAATCCAACACGGCCATCGCAGGAGGGCGATCTGACCATACCTACAACCATTGAGGAGTCCACTGGACTATCATTGCAGTCTGTCATTCGTCCCATGGTAAATGCTAGGAATACTGGAGGTGTTTCAGCGGCCGACTTGGCTCGCCAGATGCAGGAGAAACACCGCGTAGAAATGATGCAGGAAGATTTACAAGAAGAGGATACAGACAGCAACGATGATGATGATGGTGATGATGACCACGACGAACTGATGCTACCTCCTCCGCCAGTATCCTTTGCATAAACGCACACGAATGAAATAAATGGGATGTATGTATATGTATATGCATATACGACTTTGGTTATTACGGACTTTATGTGGCAAACTTGTAGTTGCGTTTGCTGTCTTGTTTCGACAGAAAACGCCCGGAATCTCTTTCTCTTGAGATTGCCTTGAACCGCATTTTATAACAGATCGGAATCATGAGAGCAGATGGCATTAAACTGGTTAGATTTCACCAAAAGAAAATGTATTGTGAAACTCTGTTGCCGGCGCTTTCATTACCAGTAGCGGAAGTACTTTCCCTTGCTAATCTAGTTGGCACGAATCTCCCTTTCTACTCCCTTTCAAGATTCGAACAGCGGTTCTAGCTTGGCTAGTAGTAGCTAAACCACTCCGAATCGTAGATACTATTTTGATCCCTTGATAGCCGATGAATAATACTAGTAGTCTACTTTTGAGCATCTACTAGATCTACTCCGAGTACCTACTACTGGTACTAGCTAGACTATTACAGTAGTTCGAGTACTTGTAGATGATTGAAAGATAATATGTGCGTCTATTATATCCAGCTTGTTTTTTCTGTGTTGTCAAGATAATTCGCGCAAAGACACGTAAAGATTCGGCTTCTGATTCACAAACCAACAAGGCTCAAAATGTTGTTAAAAAAAATTTCTGACTTGGTTTGAAGGAATGAAGGAAGTACGCCACATAATGGTCTTTTCGGTAATTTTGTTGTCCACGCAAACGAAAATATACAGAATAGCATCAACTTCTGACTCATGAGAAGCCGTCATCCCCAATCCGTATAAAAACGGCAGCAATGAAATGAAAGAAGAACAATATTGCAGCTCAGTGGAACTGAGTCAATAAAGAAGCACGGAAATATGAAATATCTTCACAAAGATTCCCTTTCTGAAATACGTCTGCACCAACACGTAATAAAAAGGTTAGAGAAAGCAACCACGTTGCCCAATTTTACTTTTTTTGCGCCCACGTAGTTAGGAGGAACCTGGACGGGAGCCCGTAGGATCCCTCAGAGTGTGGTACTGGAAGACAACCTTTTCTTCACAGAACAACTCATCCAGAAAGCGTGGCACAAAAGATACCTTCCGGATGCAAATTTGCTTTCAAATCTACGAAAATTGAACAAAACTTCTTACCCAATGGATCTCACAATTCTCAAGTTGAAAGAACAAAAACACCTTCCAAACAACACTACTAAGAATGAAGTTTACCACTGCTATCGTTGTCACTTTGTTGGCCTCTACCTGTGAAGCCTTCACTGCTCCCCAGCACACTGCCTTCTCCGCTAAGAAGAGCTTCGGAGGTGCCACTTCTCTCAACTTTGCCCCCAAGGGTGTCTCCACTTCGGAGAAATCTGTCATGGACATCAGCTCCTTCAACACCGAACTTGGCGTGAGCACCTTGGGATCTGGTTCCGAGCTTGCCAACAAGAAGGACGCCAGCACTGTTTGGAAGCAATTCGCTAACTGGATCACCAGTACTGAGAACCGTCTCTACATTGGATGGTTCGGAACCCTCATGTTCCCCACCTTGTTGGCTGCCACAACTTGCTTCATCGCTGCCTTCATCGCCGCTCCCCCTGTCGACATCGACGGAATCCGTGAACCCGTCGCCGGATCTTTGCTTTACGGGTAAGTTATTGGGAGACTTATACTCATCCTCGATGACGAACGTGGCTCACACTTTTTGTCTATCCCCGCTGCAGAAACAACATCATCTCTGGTGCTGTCATTCCTTCCTCCAATGCTATTGGAATGCATCTCTACCCCATCTGGGAAGCCGCCTCTCTTGATGAGTGGCTCTACAACGGAGGAGAGTACCAGCTTATTGTCCTCCATTTCTTGACTGGAGTCGCTGCCTACATGGGACGTGAGTGGGAGCTCAGTTACCGTCTCGGCATGCGTCCTTGGATCTTCACTGCTTTCTCCGCCCCCGTTGCCGCTGCCACCGCCGTCTTCCTCAACTACCCCATCGGACAGGGATCCTTCTCTGATGGTATGCCTCTTGGAATCAGTGGAACTTTCAACTTCATGTTGGTATTCCAGGCCGAGCACAACATCTTGATGCACCCCTTCCACATGGCTGGAGTTGCCGGTGTTTTCGGTGCTTCTCTTTTCTCTGCCATGCACGGATCTTTGGTCACCTCCTCTTTGATCCGTGAGACCACTGAATCCGAGTCAACCAACGTTGGATACAAGTTCGGACAGGAAGAAGAAACCTACAACATCGTCGCTGCCCACGGTTACTTCGGTCGCCTCATCTTCCAATACGCGTCCTTCAACAACTCCCGTGCCCTCCATTTCTTCCTTGCCGCCTGGCCTGTCATCGGAATCTGGTTGACTGCTATGGGTGTTTCCACCATGGCCTTCAACTTGAATGGATTCAACTTTAACCAGTCCATCATTGACTCTGAGGGACGTGTCATCAACACCTGGGCTGACATTATTAACCGTGCCGACCTCGGTATGGAAGTCATGCACGAACGTAACGCCCACAACTTCCCCTTGGACTTGGCCTCTGGAGAAGTGTGCCCTGTTGCCATGAATGCTCCTTCTATCAACGCCTAAGGAGAATTTTTCTGGTGATGACTAGGACAATGATTTGGCTTCATAAGAAGTTTTATCATTTTGTCCCTTAAAGTGTCTCTGGTTGCATAGCTGCAGCAAACACTAATTGTAATTGAATATATTATTTTTGTCAAAACACAGATTTGCAGTAGTCAAATCTCGTATTTGTTCCGTCCACCATTACCTTGTCACCGCGATACACATGTAGTAATAGGTTGTGTGCATTTTCTCTCTTGAAGATCGACCGACACGAAGGTTCCGGACTAGAAAATGGACACACGAGTGTGCACCAGAACATAGACACACAAGTGTGCACCTGTCTGTAAGAGAGGCTTTTTCTCAATTCTTGGCGCTTGCAGAGCAGCATTAACAGTGCTGAACTATTTTCGCGAGTCCAGCATTTGAAAGTCTGCCAGGATGACAAAGCATTTGATGACGATGGAAGGCCTGATCAAGTCTCTATAATTGGGATCTTCGCGCAGTAGTTGCATTCGAGTTCTTTCTAGCTTTAGGAGCAGTATCGCCCAATCTTGATTCCCTGTACTTGGAGGGTTTGGGAACGACCACAACCGCCCCGTTCCCACTTGACTCTCTCGAATATTGGTGATCACGACAGCCTAATTTAAAGTGTCTTCGAATGATCATTTGCCGGTTCTGTCCATGTTCGTTCAAGACTGCTAATATATTTGCTGTCACACTGGAAGGATTAACCCGATTGGTTCTTGGAATGGAATGATCGAGTGGACACCTCTACATTGGAAAGTCTAGCAACGAACACCCAAGTTGAAAGCATTTTGCCGTGGAACATGCGCGAAGCGTGTTTTGGAAGCACTCTTTCGACTGCCTCAGTTGCGTTTCCTCAAAAATTCAGGACTTGCATCCTCCCTGCCACAAGACCACAAAAACGAGCCTTAATTCGGCACTTTGGATAATCGTAGCATTCGTCAGTTCGGACTCCGGATCCGTTCATTGTGTTTGAGGCATTTATTTTATGGCGTCACTGTGTTGAGTGTTGATACTGATACTAGCGCGAAAGCAGAAAATGCGGACGTATGTCGTCCCATTAGGACTCGCTGCAAACTCTGACCCTACTGTGACAACAACAATAACAAAATTTACTGGAAGAGCTACTAGTAGTACTACTAGTAGTACTACTAGCAGAGTACTTGTACATACAAAGAGTGTAGAGTAGTTTACAGTTTACTGGCTGGTTTACAGGCTGATGATTGAAACATTGAAATTGTCAAGCCACAAGGCTGGATGATTCGTTTGGATTTGTGAGCCGACCAAACAAGACCACAACAATAATGTCAGAGGTATACGCAGCCAATGAATCTATCGATAATGAATCAGAAATTGCATCTGCTGGAATCTGGAATGCCGCTCGTACCAGAACAAGAGGATACAGATGCATCAATAATGATGAACTCACACGAAAATGAACGAAGAGACGTTGAGAAGGGTGCAAATTCAGACGACAAGAGGCACCAAGCTGATCAAATAGGAATACTACTGACTTTGGTGCGAAATCGCAAGATCTATTATTGCATCCTTGGGATGTTAGTTTTTATCGCGGTAGTTTTGGCGGTGGCTCTGTTGCTTGTAGTTCTCTTCTACGAAGATAGCAAGGACGATACCAAAGGCACAGCGTTGCTAGTGAGCACAGTCGCATCCACGATTCTCGCCAATGAAAGTTCAAACGCCTTCGAAAATGCTTCTACTAATATCTTTGATCGACCTTCTGCAACAATCAGCCCGATCATTAACTCGACGACTGTACCAATCTTTGAGCCACCACCATCCAATCTTAGCAATACTACTCGGTATGATGAACTTCCGACAACATTACCATCCACCTATGCCACTTCTTTACCTACAACAAGTCCCACTCTCAAGCCCACACCCCGATCGATAGATTCTCCAAGTGATGCACCGGTTTCCCAGCCTCGGTCTAATCCACCCACAGGATCTCCAACATCTAAGACAACAACAGCAACAGCAACAGCAACAGCAACAACAACAACAACAACAACAACAACAAGAAGTAGTCCAAGTATACAACCAACACGACAGCCTACACTAAATCCAACACGGCAGCTGTTTACACTACAACCAACCACAATGGAAACTACTGTGTCACCATCCACAATGCTTCCAACAGGACGGACTGTACGAATTATGCCGCTGGGAGATAGCATTACATCTGCCGGATATAACAATACAAGTTATCGCTATTATTTGTGGAAGTTTCTTTTAACGGACCCTCGAGTGGCGGAACTCAATGTGAACGGATTTGATTTTGTTGGAACACTGCGTGGTAATCACAACGGGAATCCAGAGTGGCCAACCGTACAGGGTCGACAGTTCGATCGTGATCACGAAGGTCACTGGGGATGGAGGACCGAACAAGTCTTGAGTGCGCTACCATCATGGTTGCAGACAATAGTAACTCCTCCAGATATTGCCTTGGTACATTTAGGAACCAATGATTGTATTTTCAAGCAAGATGTCCGTAGTACACTGGAAGAGCTTTCGGGAGTCGTACGTGAGCTGCTCACAACCAATCCGAACATGCAAGTGTTGCTTGCCAAAGTCATTCCATCCAATTTTACAGGAATCCGAGGCTGTTTAGACAATTTGAATAACCACATGGATCAACATTTTGCATCTGAAAATTACGACAGAGGAGGAAATTTGATCTTGGTGGACATGACGCTTGGTTTTGATGATATTGCTGATACCTGGGACACCCTTCACCCAAATGATGTAGGAGCGGAGAAGATAGCAAATCACTGGCTGAATGCCATTTTAGCCACGGCTTGATACATGCATCAATCCCTTCAAAAGATCAACTCTAGCTGCCCCTTAGTTTTTGTTTCGCTATGGTTCGCGCATCCAAAATCTCTGACATGATTACCAGCTCAACATGCAATGACCAACTCCAATCTCTACAGCTCTGACCTAAGACAGCTAGGCAAGAATTTTTTCACAAGTTAGTAACTTTTTCTCTGTGGAGAATTAGTGTCCTTTTTCTGGCATAGCTTTTTGTTTTAAAAATGATTAAAATATTTGCAAAACTAATCCGCAACGGAACGCACTTGCCATCGCCGATGCAATAACCTCTTAGACATTAGTAGCTCCTCAATTTGCAAACGATAGTATGCTGCAAGCAAGCGGATCTTTGCGTTAAAAACAAGATAATCGGCTCATGCGGCTGGATTGGGATGTTTCTTCGCTTTCCTGTGTTTTTATGCGACCTGATGAGAGATGAGAATATGGCAAAATTCAATAAGTGAAATTAGAAGCTAGAAAACACATGAAAAGAGAGTCTTGTTACTATCGAAGAGCAAAACAAAGCGATGTTTTCGTACCTCGACTTTCTTTCCTGACGCGACGCTGCTGTCTCTGACAATTGCTTTTTTCTTCTAAAAACAAGTGAAGGAACGAGTCGACGACGAACTGGAGAGCTTCAACATCCCAGTTGCAGCCAGCCTCATCGTCCTCCAGACTTCCCGCTCCATGATGTCGCAGTGTCTGCTCGACCGCCGAAGATCTTGACTCCTCTGAGATATCCATGTCTTGGTGTTGGCTCGTCCCGAATTCCTTTATACTCTATACTCTATACAGTGAGATTCACAATTGCGAATAGCGAAGATGGTGTTAGTGGTGCTATACTTAGATAATAGTGTTGTGTGCCAAGAACCAAGATAAGACAAGCTTTTGATTTCTTACTTAAAAAGTCCAAATCAAGTCAAGAATGAAAATATATACCGTGTCAAAACCGTGAGTATGAAGATTGGATCACAGCGCACTAGTTGACAATAAAATGAGGCTTGTCCGGCATAGGACAAGGCAAGAAGGAAGGGTCTTACCAAATATGTGTACGTTAAGGTGCTCGAGTCCCCATTGTCGAGAAAGATGTGATCTTTACTTAAAGTTATCACTTCCACCATGCGTACTATCGAAAATACAGTGGCCCCGATTTTTTTTATTCCCTAACCCTAGTGTTGGGATTTTTCAGTTTTATGGCTAAACAAAAATTGATTTCAACGCGTCAACGAACGGTACAACGCGCATTTTTGGCCGGGAAGAGTCAGTCTGTGCCATATTTTCTGCTTTGCAATTTTCTCTGCAGAACTCTTACACAGTAAGATTTTTGCACGAAAAGGTTAACACGTACAGTAGAGAGAAAAATTTGAATTTGTGTAGGGCGATACCCACTTTTCATGGCCCTCGAGGGATAACTGGATACGACAGACGATATGAGAGGCTTGCCGTACTAACCTTTGAATTTTAGTTGCCTCGCAGCATCAATCGCATTTCATTGTGGTTTGTTTGACTCCCTACTAGTGGGCAGGAATGCGTGCAAGATCATGTAATATTTTAGCAAGCCAAGTAGCTCGGGTGGCTTTTCTGTCAAAATGGGTCTTACTTTTATCGTACTTCAAAGGTTCTATTTTAAAAATAGAAAGTTTGTCATCTACTTGCAATGCGTGGTTTGGGAGCGGCCGCAACAAGGTTACGAAGAGTTGCAGCGGGGAGCAATCCCATGTCTCGGGGGACACTCAAAATGCTGTCCAAAAACGATGCCAGTTCTCGTGAATTTCCCGAAAGGCCGCTCACATCATTCTCTCCGCTACTGGATGCTGACAAAGCTGCCAGTATCTCTCTTAGGGCTTGTTCAATTTCGTCTACACTCATATTCGTTAACTTGGATGATGCTTGATCGATGACAGATTCTCGATTCCGGATGTAAAATGCAGCACATTCTAATTCGGGAGAAGCTGCTACGTGAGGGCGCGTGCTAATATACTGACTCCATACTGCATCTGCATCAAATTTTCGACGATTGGTGGGAATGGCTTTGCTACGAGGCGGCAAAAGATCTACCTTGGGCGTCAATCCTTGTTCCACCCCAGTTTGTAGTAATCTTTGCCAAGTAGCCATGTCCCCCATGACACGACAACTATATGCAGGAACTTTCTCCTCCATGGCTTCGTACCACTTTTTGAGACTTTCATATTCACTTGAACGAGGTGTCAAATTATCGCCTTCGTAAATTAATGGCAACTGGGCGGCGTAGCGTTCCAGAAACGGAGCCCATATCAAATCCGCGGCAGTGATATCCTTGCCACACAAAAATGGTCCTTGATAATACTCTTCCAAGACTTCGTCCGTCTCTTCGAGTGTTACCATGTGATCACTTTCGGGAACCCAGATGGCTCGTTCATCAGGACTTTTTTGTCGAATCAAGTAGGGAGCATAGGGATTGGGCTGAATGTTACGGGGGAAGACACCCTGAAATCGGACAATATTGCAACGAACCGAATCCACGGCCATTGAAAGTGTCGGATAAAGATTGGGTCCATTCTTGCCAGTGTCTTCTCCCGGATACTCCTGTTCCAGTTTCTCCAAGATATCTAGAGAATTCGTCTGTGTACTGCCATCAGGCCAAAGGACTTTGAGGGGTGACGACCAGGAATTTTCTTGAATGGTCGTGTCGACCAACACTGTGACATAATCCAAATTTTTTACTTCCAATGCCAGCCAAACTTGTTCAGAGAAGGGACAGATGGCTTCTTTATCTCGGAATAGGACAATTTTTTGATTTTGAGAAGCATCGTTGGGCAGAGAGTTGGCAAAACACAAAGGATGTGGCGCTTTAGGCAACTTAGCCTCCAGCTGCTCCCACGATGGAACAATCAGATTTGTAAGCAGCCAAAGCCAGCCCGAGACAGCAAGGAATGGAGTCATGTCTTTATGATGTCGTCTCAAGGAGATAGAGTGTTCTTGAATTACTCTCAAGTTATCATTACTCTCGAGTTATCATTACTTTTATTATTAATTTACTCTATTATTGGAGTATTATTTTTTCTTACCTTTAATTTAAGTTGTTTGTTTATTGGGAATACAATTGTACTCGAGTATGTTCGTATGACGTCAGTCGTTCCACGACTCAATTTGAGTAGCCTTAATCTTAAGATCAAATCACTCTTTACTAGAAGTACCAGGTAGCTACGGTACCCTAGTACACCACTACTACTAGCTAGTACTACGAGTAGCTAGTAGTCTACAAAGTACCTTCAGAGAGCAGAGTAACAAGACGACAACGCGAAGCCTGCGGTATTTTCAAAGGAATGTCGGATTCTTGCTTTCTAGTACGACTGCGTAGGTGGCGCAAACCTGATTGACAGCTAACTTTCGGGGCATATACCTTAAGAGCTACGAGTGATATCCAATTAAAAAATCATTGGATGCAAATCGAGTGAAATTTTTGACAACCAGGCCATTACTAACCATCATTGTAGTCCGACATCTGGAACAGTGCCACAAGTATGGTACTGATTGGTGACAACTTTAGAAAATCGGGATGATGTTTGTTGCTAGCTGCTTATCTGTAGGTCGTGCGCCGTGGATTAAAGTGCATGTATTCGTACAGGGAAATAGAAAATAGCTGGCACCCTCGAATAAGATAGAATATTTTACAAGAAAGATCTGGAATTACGTCAGTCAGTCCAAGATTCAAAGAAAATTCACATTTATTTGACACACTAGGCCACACGTGGCACTATTTACTCCTCCATGTGCCTGTTTCTAACCAGGGGCACATCAACTGCTTTTTGTTGTGCGGTACTAGTACCGGTATGGTAGTTTCTCCGATGAACACTACCGTACTAGCTACCAGTATTGTAGTACTATTGTTGGTGCTGAGCTCCTGCAACTACTGTACCTGCGGATTAGTACCAGGTAATTATGTTGCCCTTACTAGTAGTCTACGGTAGTCCTCCTCTTTGCAGGTTGATCATTGGGTGAAAGTAGGCTTAAATAGTTCCTGATTATTCGTCAGTCATTTTTTCGACAGTAAAAGCATGGTTGATCCTTGCATCTGATTGAACAGAACTGTAGATTCTGACATTTTTGATCTTTTACTGCACGGCGCAGTACTAAGTAAAGCACTGCGCCCGCAAGCCGTCCATCATAATTTTCTTCGACCAAAGCGTGAAGTTCAGTTCCTAGCAAAATTCTCTTTCACTTACCCCCTTTCCCTCGAGGATAAGATTCGTCGCCGCTGCGTACTTTCAGATATAAATCAGCCCTTGGGCGTATGGCTGGGTATTCGACTAGCCGATGTGTTTTGGGAGCGCGCTGTTCAATAGATTGTTCCGCTGGAGGTTCGTCTAGAGAAGTCTACTAGATCTTGTTAGTATTCAGCTGTACCATGATGTGTGTATCTTGCGACCAAGGCGCATCCTCCACGAGTCTTTTCAACTTCGTGATGAGCAATCGCTATTTTTTTAGCGTACGTACTTCCTGTCGTCGTTCCTATTGGACGGAGGCTCAACCGGGATGGATGGTTCTGGGTCCAAGACATGTTTAGGATCGAAAATGTCATTTTCTTCAATAGTGAAAAGCATTGCCCACGATGCCTGCGCGGAATGAAGTGCTGTTATTATTTGATTGACGCCGGTTAATTGTCGCATGCCAATCGAATCTCGAGTTTTTAAAGGGGGTGGAGGGGCAGAAGTCCAAGCTGTCTCTCGGTTACAATGTTCATTCAATTTCTTCAATTTTTAACAATCATCATGAACGGCAAGGCTGGTCTCTCTGTATCTTCTAGCGTAGAGCCCATCGACGCTCTCTTAAAGTTGATCAAGAAGCATGTTATTTCCAGCAATGCAACCAAATCGTTCTTCGCTCGCAATCCTTTTCCTTCTTCATTGGTGCGTCTGTTAGTTTTGAGTTTACAACTAGCCTGCTGCTGAAGATTCTGGCATGGTTTTTCTCTCAGTATCAAACTCACAACTGCCGTGTCTGATCTAATTTTTCAGGAATGCAATGAGATGTTGTCCGCAAAAGAATTTATCAATGACGTAGCATTCCCCATGTTAGCGACTGTCCATTTAGGTTTGGCATCCATCTTGCTGGGTACAGAAGAACAAATTAATAAACTTTGGAATCAGCAGGGGTTGGGAATGTTGGTCCAACAGGCTCACTCGTCGTGGCGTAATCGCTATATTCATTGCATTCGTAATGCCATAGGTAGGTTTGCGCATTTATGTGTTCACTGAATCTGATGTAGGCTGTGTAGTTGCTACTTTCCTACAACCGATTTCGACATCGCACTCATCTCAATTTTTCACTACCACATACAAGATGCTACTTTCAGGGATCATAGCAAGCGTGGCACGACTTTGATACTCGCCCGCGAGCTTTATTCGGCAACTGAGATTGACTCTCCTAGTCGCCCTGCATTCTATCTTTGCTTGGAGCCTGTCTGGAAGCAGATCCTTCAGACTATGGACCGTGCCGTGGCTGTCGAAGGATCTCCAGCCAGCATGGTCGACCTGAAGGCATTGAAAGATAATGACGATTCATCCAATTCTCTTAACTTGCGAATTCGAGACATCTTTGGACTTGAAGAAGAAGCATTTGTTCTCATGGTGATTCGCAAGTATCTCAAACGTCGCTTCGGCGGCAGAGTCTTTTCCGTCGTCTGGCCATCCAACAGTGGGGGCGTTATCGACGTGGCCAGCACGGCACCGACTGTTCCCAACCTCGATGAGTTGTCGAATGATGTTGTTGCTGGCAGTAGAATTGAAGCAGAAGATATCCAATACTACTACAGCTTGTGTGAGACTCTCGAAAAGTACGATGATCTCGTGGTCGTTTCCCACTTTGCTGCCAGGTATGGAGTAATGGCTTTCCCCCGCCGTGCTAGCATTGTGAATCCGGTGGCAACACTTCTTTGGGACAAGGAACCGGCCTTAATCAAACCATCTCCCATTCAACCAGGCGTCCGCGTGTGCTTTTCTCTACAGGAGATTTTGAAGCAGGATACAGGCTATTATTGAGCGTTTGAGCGTGAAGAGAACCGTATGTACGTTGAAGTGATGTAGTTTTGTTGGATAATCGGCGAAACTTGTAAAATGAGACGGGGCCGGGGTGTTTACAAATAATAGCAGAAAGGGGAGATCTAAAACAAACAGGGCGTGAGCTAGTCTCTTATAAGTGAAAATATTGAAAATGTTTGGTATGGGAATTCAATGCACTCTATACTGTAGACTGTAGATGCGTACCGATTGGTTCAATCCTTTGCAGTCTTTCAGCCCTGTCCATCGGCAAGGATAACTATGAAGGATATTGTGATAAGACGGTAGAGTGAACAGTGAACACCATGCACCAGCCACAAGACCAATTCGAAGGACATTTGCGAAAAAACCAAAGGCTCTATCTACTGTTTTACGGTTGCAGTTCCGCTCTAGTCTTACCTGCCGAGAGATACAAATTTCACGATATCTTGAATAGGTTCCTCGGTCAGTAAATAGATCGATATCCTTATGAGGTCATGGTGTCGATGTTGCGTGCTCAAAGATTATGAATGAAGATCATGTGTTGACGACGTATTAGACTACTAGTACAGCTTCGGTTCCCTGAAAGGCATGGCAAGCTCTCGAGCGAGTGGAACCGGAAACGTTCAAAACATGGTGCCAATGATCCATATATATTAGAGCATTGAAAACACCTAATATCGCCAGATGGCTATTTTGAACCCTAAAACTTAATAACTTGTTTGAAAGCTGATTCTTGACAAGAAGAAGTTGTTTTCTTCTCTGAACGAATCTCCGTTATTCACGCCATGCTCTAGTAAGTAAGTACCGTAACTCAAGATTTACTACGTTACTAAACTAGCCATGCTAGCAAAACTGTATTTAAACGTCATCACGAACAGGAATCTATTATGTATTTCAGAGCATTTGTGGAAGTGAAGTAGTGTGCGTTATAATATTGGCAAAGCCATATATTCATCGAGCTGGTGTGCGTGCCAAAGATCGTCAGTTGAAGAGAGAAAAATACTATGAGCAATTGATAATGAGGAATGATTAAAAAGGAGTAGAGTAGACTAGACCGTAGACCACTAGACTACTCCTATGCACCTACTAGCTAAAGAAGTAGTCTACTAGTCTACTAGCTAGTACCTGGTACCAGGTACAAAAGAAATAACCTGTACTCGAGTAGCATAGGTCTAGTATTTATGAAAATTATTATCGCAAACATATTATTATATGAGTACTCGTAAATATCTGCACAGCCCAGCCATCGAAAGAGCTAAACATGCTCAGTGCAATGAAAACACCTAACTGTGACAATAGCAACAGCTTCGAAATTGTCAACTTGGATTTGGATAAAACTCAAGATTTCAGCAACGACGAAGGTGAGGACACGGAATTTCAAGGACTCATATCATCATCCACGTCATCATTGGACGAACCCGGCAAAGCTCTGAAACAGCGGGACCATTCAAGAGACTGTCGTGGCAGAGGGCGATTGGGGAAGATCATAGGATTAGTCTTCTTGCTAATCGGATCTGGTCTGGTCTACAAATTCATTGCTTCCCTTTTTCTGATTCTTGCTCCCAACAGCAAAGGCAGCACTCTGCACAAAACATACGGCAACAAAACCGTCTCGGCAGATTTTCAAGATACCGAAAAGAATATCTCAAGCGAATCCGCAATATCAAAAACAGCTGCCGGACCTACCATCTCTTACCAATGCCCGGCCTCCATTGACAAGGCTCCTAATGATAAAGACGGCATCTTTGACGTGTACAATACGGATACGCGGCAACACAGTCTGGCACTGGATGCATCTCTGGATGATTTGTTGAGCTTGAAATATGGAGCGTGGGGAATTACTCCCAATCAACGCAAAGCTCTGAATGCTCACTGGATTCAATGGTACGCCGAAGCCTTGTCGGATTCGGATATGTCACCTTTGTCGTCTTCCCGACCAAAAACTATTTACGAGAGTGCTTGTGGCGTGGGATTGACACTTTTTGTCGTCCTCCAACTCTTGCAAGAAATGTACAATATTACAGGCTTGGAAGTGTACGGCAATGAATACATGCAAGACGACGTTGTCACGGCCAATCACTTTTACATTGGTCAACAAATATCTGATGAAGCACACTTGCATTTACGAAAAGGACATATTTGCCACGGCGACTCAACCAATCTAACCTTTGTTCCTTCCAATGCGTTTGATGTTGTCATGACGGGATACATTGATCCCATTGTGGATCCTCTGAATATGCATGTCAAGAAAACGGAGCACAAACGGTATTGCCAACAAGACAAGGATTCTCGTGAGGGACAACTCATGCAACGGGAACAAGAGCTAGTAGAAGATTGGTTTGCTTTATGGACGAGTGAAATGATTCGAATTGCCAAACCTGGAGGTACCATTATCGTCGAGTCCATATCGCAACCTCGTTGTCTCGTGGGGGACTGGGGTGGTGTAGCGAAGGAATGGTGGAGTGGTGTGGCACTGACGAAATATGGGTGGCAGAGTGACATCGATGCGGCGTCCATAGACATTATTGACTTTGATCCTGCTCAACATTACAAGGGAATTCACGATCGATACAATGTGAAAATGACCAAGAAGAAGGAGAACCGGCGTATGTGAGGATGCAGTTTGCTCGCGTAAAACAACTTTTTCTGTACTATTATGTCGTAGAGTAGAGTAATCATTTATTTAACTATTTCTTACATCAATCAAGGCAAAACAGCGTATGTGATAATAGGGCTTACACGCGAGAAATAAATTATTCTGTACTATATATGTAGTCATTTGTAAGACATGAATGTAACTATTTCTTACGTCGGCCAACAGTAACCTCGAGAATGTGCCAGCAGTGGGAGGTAGAAGGAGGAAGAGGGCTGCTTGGCCCTAAGGAAAGCTGAACATTGAAGGTACGGAGGGTGGAGGATGGAGGGTGGAGGATGGAGGGTGGAGGATATATTCATGCTTTGTTGGCGATTATGAGCTGCCACAAACAGTTCGTTTCAAATTTTTGGCAACGCCTTTCATGAGTCTTTGGTAGGACGCGGCATGGTCCTTTTTCTTTGCTGTAACATTGTTAATATTCAGGGTCATTTTCCTGAGTTTTTCTTCCCGAGCACGGCGTAAATCCTTCAATCGCCGATTTGTAGCCGGCAGAGGAGTCATCCTAACAGGTTGGGTTTCAATGTCCAGAGAAGGTTCAGAAATGTTGGTGAGATCCAGAATTTGTTGCGGCTTCCCGTAATTTGTTAAGTCAACAATAACTGGTATCTCTTCCTTCAAAGTAGATTTCCAACGTTGCACCGTAAGTGACTGAAGTTGTTTGGCTACTGGTTTCTGACCAGCATGGCTTTTAGAGCAAACGGCGGTGTTGGTACGATCACAGATACCAATCAAGTCAATCAGAATTGGGTTCTCGCTAGGTTTGGTGCTATTGATTGGAGTAGTCGCTTGATTCTTGGTCAAGTCAATCAAGACTGGTGTATTTTTACTGGTGTTGAAAAGGATGGCGGGAATCTCCTTATGTTGATTCTCCCGGCGCAACTGTCGACATTTCTCGTCTTTCCGTTCTCGTTCCTTATGCGCCCACTCTTTCTGTTCACGTCGTTCTTTGCGTCGTTGGCGCCGTTCTCGTTTTTCTTTTAAAATTTGAGCCCGTCCCTCTCGCAATTCTTTAAGGCGTTCCAAGCGCTCCACGCTCCTTTTTACATACTCCAAGAGTTCTCGATTGTCTGTAGTACAAGTGAATTCGTCGTTGGTGTGTATAGTAGACTGGTTATCATAAGTATTGGTCTCCTCTTGCTTAGTGTTGGATACACTGTTAGTTTTATTCTCACGTGTGAAACTTCTTTGCGACCTTTCCTCCCGATCATCCTCCGAGTCATTCACAGTTTGTTCCTCCGAGTCATTTTCAGTTTCGCCCTCGGACTGACTCACAAAAACTTCAATCATATCGGTTTTTTGACTAATGACGTCGTCCCAATCAGGCTCTGCGTTGGCTGGTTTGTCATCATGATCTGAGTCTAACCAATCCGGTTCTTCCGATTGTTGTTCGGTCGCTGGTGTATGCAGCCACCAATCCGATTCCTGTTTCTCTGATCGTTGTTCCCCTAAACCCAGTGCGTTGCGGACCCAGTCATCTCCGTTACCGTCGTTGTCATTCAGGAAACGTTGATCTTCGAACAATAATTGTTCCGTCTGACCTTTGTACCAGGGTTTTCGACGCAGTGATTCCAAATCCATGGCCACTGATTCTTGATCCACGTCTGACGGTTGCGGCGGAAGATTCGGCTGCTGCCAATGCTGCTTATGATGCTGCTGCTGATGATTCAATGATGGAACACCAATATCATCGTTGAATTTTTTACGGTGCTGCAAAATACTGTCCGTGTCTTGTTCTGGTACCTCTTCATCCTTGTGGCGACGACGATGCTCCAAGATGGAATCCTTTTCGGTATCGTCATCGTCTTCGTCATCGCCGGTGATTTGAAGCTTCTTTTGTTTGGATTGCAAATGTCGAGTGACCAACTTCAGTGTGTTTTTGCATCTCGTTTTCGTATTGCTGGGAATGTTTATGATACTGTTGTCGGTCTTGCTTGACTTGTTGGGTTTGCTATTCTTTTCAACTTTACTACCGTCATCGGCCGTCTTGTTGGCCATTTTGGCTGATGAGAGCTTGTTAAGAAATCCCATGGCTACTGTTGTTTGATAAAAAAGAAAATATGTAGTCGTTCCTTTTCAAAATTTGACTGGGGCTTGTTGATATGTTCATGTTGTTGCGTTGCGTTGGATCCAAAATTTGGTCGGAAGGATCTTTCGCTCGTATTGTCCCGGATAGGACACGAGAACACTCTTTAGTCATTAGTATGACGTTTTGGTAATACGAGGACTGTTTTCAAAACATATTATTATTATTATTTCAAATAGCTCGTAGTGGCGAAACAGGGCAATGCTTGACTACAAACACTAGACTCTACTCTACTACTAGAGATAGCTAGTCTACTACGTACATTTATTTCACGCCACTTTGTAGTGTAGACACAAGTCGATGCCTAACGATCCATTGGAGGCTGGCACGTTGAGTAAAAAATGCACAAACCACGACGGCTTCATACTAGTACATCACCGACCCTATAATATATCTTTACTAGCAGTACAGTTGTGTATTGACAGTGACCGAAATTTTCAGAGCTATTCATTAATCGCTACTTGTGTACAGTACGTCAGTACATGTTGCTATTAAAAGCTATCGGGGCAGCCACACTTTCTCGACCCTCTGGAGTTTTTCGGCAGAAAGAAAAAAAAAAAAAAATTGAGCATCTAATTTACGGGGATCACAACTATGGCGCCCGCAGGGCGCCAAGGCCACCCGAAGGCAACCATTGGCACCCCGAAGGGTGACATAGTTGATCACAACCGGACCACACCCTCCATGGAGGA
>Ga0100402_1000779_pt1 | contig 37437 bp, 26 predicted proteins | sample CryGeyme20150102_FD_80419 | JGI IMG/M metagenome (GOLD analysis project Ga0100402, IMG submission 80419) | Groundwater microbial communities from Crystal Geyser aquifers in Utah, USA - Crystal Geyser metaG 2015-0102 | ecosystem: Environmental > Aquatic > Deep subsurface > Groundwater | place...
TCCGATTTCTCCCGATGTGTTCCTGTTTCTGAGTGGGAGACGGGATGGGGCATTTCGGGTCATTCCGGTGACGTCGGATTCGGGTCTCCTTGTCTCACGTTCCCTTCGGCTGGCTCTGACTACCCTACCAGCCAGAAAAGTTCCTATTACAATTGGTAAAACAGCAACAAACAGCAGAAGTACAAAATAATCACAACCACAATACTCAACTACGTACTCTACAACTTGAGCAGCAGCAACAGCACAAGTAGGCAGTGTTAAACTTTAGCCTACCCTGGACTTGAAGCAGTTGCACACCAAAATGTCTGATACTGAGGATCTCTATGATGAATTTGGAAACTACATTGGTCCCGATCTGGAATCATCTGATGAAAGTGGCAGCGAAGATGGGGAAGATGAGGATTCCGTGCAACATGCTCCCGATGATGCCTCGGATGTATCCGAAGAAAATGGGCCGAATGGAAAGGTCGATGCCATGGTAGTTCGGGACGAAGAAATGGAAACAGCAGAGCCCATGAGTGCCGTCGTTCTGCACGAAGATAAGGAGCACTATCTGTCGGCAGAGCAAGTTTACGGAGAAGACGTTCGAACGGCTGTTTTGGACGAGGATGCCATGGAGCTAGAGACGCCGCTAGTAGAACCAGTAAATAAGAAGGCTGACAGAGTGGATTCGACCGTAGAGACGGAAGATTGGATTTATAGCGAGGAATACTTGACGACCGTATTAGTATCGAATGAAACCACGCGGACTCGTCGAGGAGTCGCTTTGATTGGACATTTGCATCATGGAAAAACTACTTTAATTGACTTTCTACTGGGACAAACCTTGCGGGAGCCCTGGGGTCCTCGGGCCTCGTTGGATGTGAATAAGGGGGGAGGTCCTCGGTACACGGATGTTCACAAGAGCGAGCAGGATCGCCAGATGAGTCTTGTCAGTACACCTATTTCTACCCTCCTTCCCGACACCCGCGGGAAAACATATTGTATCACTATGGTTGATTGCCCTGGTCATCCTAATTTTCACGATGAGACGGTAGCTGCGCTGAAAGTGGTCGATGGTGCAGTGGTGGTCTTGGATGCTGTTGAAGGAATCATGATGCACACGGAAATGGCCGTTCGCCAAGCAATTGCAGAGGGATTGCCAATTACTCTCGTCATTTCCAAAGTAGACCGTTTGATTGTGGAAGTCAAGCTGCCTCCTCGCGATACCTACTTTAAACTACTTCATTTGATTGAAGTTATGAATAGTCTCATTCAGGAGGTTTCCATGAACCGATACCCGAAATTGGCACCTGAATTGGGCAATGTGGCCTTTTCTTCAGCTCAACACGGATGGCTATTTACACTTCCTAGTTTTGCCCAAGTTTACTTGGAACAAGGGAATGAACACGGCTTAGGAAACAATCTGTCAGTTGAAGAGTTCGCGAAGCGTTTGTGGGGAGACTGTTACTTGGATCCCAAAACCCGAAGATTTCATCGCTCCTCACGTGAATGTTCAATTTCGGTTGACCGGACCTTTGTCACATATGTCCTCCAGCCTCTCTACAAAATTTACGCCGCCTGTCTTGGAGAGCAAGAGACCGATGTTAATAAGTTGCTTCGTAGTTTGGGGGTATTGCTGAGTAAGGATGAGCTACGGGCAAGTGGTCGACCGCTTTTGCGGTCGGCGTTATCCCGTTTCATGTCCACGGCTAGCTGTGGTATTGTCGATATGATTGCACAGCATGTGTAAGTTTCACGCTCCAGAATTTGTTTGTGTGTTGATGATGTGTTTCCTCACTTCATCTGTCTCGTGTCTTATTGCAAACGGCAGACCATCACCGGCTGCAGCAGCAAAAGGTAAAGTGGCCCGTTGTTACACGGGACCACTTGATTCGCCCATGGCCAAGGCCATGATTGAGTGTGACCCTCGAGGTCCACTCATGATTCACTGCGTTAAGATGTACGCGTCAACGGACGGGCTCACCTTTTCAACCTTCGGCAGAGTTTACTCTGGGACGGTAAAGGCTGGCGAGCGAGTGAAAGTTTTGGGTGAGGGATTTTCACCTCAAGATGACGAAGATATGGCTGTAGCGACAGTGGAGGCTGTCGCTATTCCTCGCGGTCGTCATCGCACGGAAGTCACCATTGCCAAGGCCGGAAATTGGGTCTTGCTGGACGGCGTTGACGCCAACATAGCAAAGACTGCTACCATTATAAGCGCCGACGCTGATACGGAGGATGTGCATATTTTTGCACCACTGAAGTTCCCTCAGGCTGGCGGTGAATCTGTTATGAAGTTAGCGTTGGAGCCTTTGAATCCTTCAGAGCTGCCGAAGATGGTGGAGGGCCTACGACGTGTCTCCAAAGCTTACCCGATGGTTAAAACCCGGGTCGAAGAGAGCGGGGAGCACGTTTTATTGGGCACAGGGGAGCTATATCTAGACTGCGTCATGCGAGATCTTCGTCATCTATACTCGGATTTGGAAGTCAAACTATCGGACCCAGCTGTCTCGCTTCGAGAGACAGTTGTAGAAACAAGCAGCATTAAATGCTTTGCAGAGGTAAGGACTGTAGTTTTGGTAGCTGTGATTCGTTCGTGATCTTGAAGTCGGTTGCTCACAACGCCTCTGCATACTACTATAGACGGCCAATAAAAGAAACAAGCTCACTTTTATTTCCGAGCCACTCGATGATGGGCTTGCTGAGCGCCTTGAGGCTGGCAAGGTGAACATAAACTGGGATAAGAAGAAGGTACGCCTGGTTTAAGTGCTACGTTTTGTTGACTAGTTTGAATGGATTATTGAAGTTCACCTGTTTTGTTGTACTCCAAACGCAGACAAGCAGATTTTTTCAATCGCAGTATGACTGGGACTTGCTGTCCTCGCGATCCGTTTGGGCTTTTGGAGATTCTCCAACCCATGGAACCAATCTACTGATGGACGACACGCTTCCCAGCGAAGTCAATAAGAACCTTCTTATGTCGTGCAAGTCAAGCATCGTGCAAGGGTTTCAGTGGGCGACCCGCGAAGGACCTCTTTGCGAAGAGCCTGTGCGCGGTACCAAATTGAAAATCCTCGACGCAGTGTTGGCCGACAAACCAATTCATCGTGGTGGAGGTCAAATCATTCCCACGGCCCGCAAGACAGTTCATTCGGCAGTTCTTACGGCCACGCCTCGACTCATGGAACCCATATACAAACTTCAAATTCAGTGTCCGGGTGAGATAGTCGGTGCGATTGAGCCTGTTTTGACAAGGCGCAGAGGGCACATTGTGCAAGATCGACCCATTCCAGGAACCACGTTTTCCCGCGTAACTGGCTTCTTGCCTTTGCTGGACAGCTTTGGTTTTGAAACGGACCTGCGCACCTTTACGCAAGGTCAGGCCATGGTATATTCTGTCTTTGATCATTGGAACAATGTCCCTGGGGATCCCTTGGATCGCAATATTATCCTACATCCACTAGAACCTAGTCCTCCCATGCATTTGGCACGGGAGCTGCTATTGAAGACTCGTCGACGCAAGGGGTTGTCGGAAGATGTATCGGTCAACAAGTTTTTTGACGAGGGCATGCGTATTCAAAGTACCAGTAATTTGGAAGGCTTTGGACTCGGTGACGCTGATATTTCGGAAGCAAAATAGACGATCAATAATCACTAATTATGACAAAAGGACTTTCCAGTCATCTTTATAAAAAGTTCAAGGGTTGGAATCTCCGTGATCCAATAGTATGGCTGAACAAGGAGAAAAGCTCCCTGGCTAGACACCTGCTCGAACACAGTTGTCCTATTGTTTAAGCTAAGGTAATTCTCAGGACAGACTGTCCCAAAATAATTTCTGTGCCATTTTCCAGTCCCAGTGGAATATCTGGTTCTAGTTCTGTCTCTCCAATCTTGGATCCATTGGTTGACCCAGTGTCGGTGTAGTACAGCTTCCCGGTAATCACTTCAAACTTTCCGTGCGTTGTTGAGATTTCTAGATCTTTGGACAAACTGATCCCACGCTCCTTAAATTTTCGCCCTTGCGATCGTCCAACCCAGCAAGGATGTCGGGCCTTCGGTTTCAGAGTGTACGTCTCGCCAGTGTACTGGCCTGCAATAATTTCGACATGAATTATGGTCGGTGCACTTGGTTTGTTCTTTGGAGCTTTGCTGCCACTTTTGATGGTGTTTATTGCTCCAGGGGGCGCACTCGGATCAACGCTTTGATTGTCGTTTTCGTTTTCGTCGTTGTTCTTGGTGCTGTCATGAAGTACTCGTTTATGGCAATTCCAAATGTCCTCCTTGCCCTTTTCGAATTTCCCGTTTAAAGACGATTCAATCTGGTTGTACTTTTCTTCGGTCGTTTGGTGAGCTTGGATCAAACAGTATTGCAAAGCTTCTTCCACAGTCCATGTGTCGTTGGGTTCTGCGATTTTTGTACGCGCGGAGACAAAGTTAGTCGGTGGCTTGATTATTGATTCAAGAACTCTACTGTAGACAATAAGGACATGGCGATAAGGCACTCACCCTCTTCGGGGCCGTACGGGTAATTGGGAAAGACGTTCGCCATATTGAAAGGTTGCTTTTGTTTGCGAGTAACGGTCGTTGAAGCAAGTGTGAAAAAAGAGGAAGTGAAACTAAACTACAAAAAATGTTATTCTCTTATTGAAATACTTAAGTCGACATCTAGCATAGCTAGCTAGTAGTAGTGTACTAGTCTACATCCGCCATAGAATTCGTATGAGTTATCCAAACGGCTATAATCGTGAATAAGGTGCACATTTAATCCAAAGAAAGTCCAGGCAGTGTTCTAAAAAAAATCATTATTTTGAATTTTGAAGTGAAAGCAAAGCAAAACCACCTTCATCCTTCATGCATTATTATTAGACTACTACGGTAGCTTGTTTTTGGTTTTAAAGGAATAAGTGGTTTTAAAAGCTACCATTAATCCAATCAGAAATACGAGACTCCAAATTTTTGTGCCACCCCGTAAAGGACATTGAAATAATACTAGCCATCAGCAATAGGGCCAAGAGAACGCTACCAACCAACTCATGATCCAATTCAATCAACGGTATGCCTTTCTTGCCCTGCGATGGGTTGATGACAAAGACAGGAAACGTGGGTACTCGATAGCCTACGGGAGAATACTGGTCATCAAACAGAAGTAGATTCTTGTGCTCTTCCGATTTTTTGGGCTGTGGTTTGGCGGCTGCCAAAAAGAGATTTAGTAGCAGAGTTGCAAGAATCCAAGATCCCACCACAATGTTCACCAGGTTCTGACTACACCCCACGGTTCCAGCCAAGAGAAACCGTTGAACGGTTTCAAGTGCCGTCAAGGCAAAGATGGCGCAAGAAAAAAAAGCATTTTTAATGACGGACTCAACTGCAACTTTTGCGCTGCATGCTATGTCGCGATGACCCATATGTGGAAATAGAATGCCAGTCGAGACAGCACCCAGAAAGGAAAAGAGAGGCGCCATTGGTCCACAAATTGAAATTGGAGACCATCGCAAAAAGTGCCAGACTCGTGATCCTAGATTGGCCAAAAGCGCTAGGCAGGCGAGAGCGGTACCCACAAGGAGAAGGAATCGCCTCATATCACTGCTGGCGGCACCCGAAAAGATTAAACAGCATAAGATTGATTTGTAGATCCAATCATTTTTGGACCTGTTCTTTAACAGGTAGGAAGCTGTAGAAGGAATACCTTGCACGAATAAGTTCGAGTTGAGCCAAGACAGAGTCGTTTCTTCAGTAAATAACAGGCACAATACAAGTGCCAAAAAAGCTGGATTGCTTTGGTCGAGTTGTCCAGCTGTGTATATTAAATATTTGCAGAAAACTTGTTAGATATGCTATGAGAGAAGATTAATGCGCATAACCAATCAAAATTTCATACGGAACAATTCGCAACTTACAGGTTATGCATGGAAATATTCGTACTAAGATAGCCAAAGTTGCCGTGGCTTGAATACCAGAAAACTCGTGTAGATTGGATTGAAACTGGTTGTAGGGACCGGATGCCTCTTGCGAGACACAAAGATTGTACAGCAATCCATCTGTGTCTTGAAATAATAGACAGCACTTCAAAGTAGCACTATGGGATCGCTTGAGAAAGGCCACAAAGTCAATGACATCTCTCACTCGTTGCAGAATCTCTAAGGTGTCATCCTCTTGCCCCGACACAACAATAAACGTCTTGATTCCCATTACCTCTAGTGCTCGAAAGATAACATCTCTTCGTATTGTGCTGTTCAAAGTCTTGTCTTTCATTATGCTCTCCAGCTGCTCTCCTTGATACAATGGTCCGTGCTGCGGGTTCGAGCTTTCTCCTGCTGCCATGTCGCTAGCGCTAGCGCTTTCGGCAAGATCATCAAAGTCCCAGAGGCCTCTTCCAAGATTTGTTACATCAAGAACTGCCTCGAAACCTTGTTCTTCATCCAAATAAGATGCATTGTCTGTGTCGTCAACACTATGAACATCGATGCCATGATCGTTGTACTCTCCCAAATCATGAAAACTTCCTGGTGCGTCATAGGATGCGGTAGGGTTACAAAAGATCCCCCTGGTTTGCAAATTACTCGTACATTGCGGCATAGAGTAGTTGCTTTATATCCTTGGTCACAAGATCGGGTGTACTTTAAGAAGACGCAGCAGCGTTGTCAGCAGACGCCTTTGCATACGAAAAAATGAGTGAAATTATTTTTGTTTATTTGTTTATTGTTTGATAAAAAATCGCCAAAGAAAAATGTGTAGAGGCAACGACTCGAGCAAACAAACGACTGCATGTCATAAACCATAACCTTACTCAACGAGGAATGAGTCACCTTTGTTTGCTTCCAAAAAGAATAAAACGAGCTACTGTACCTGGTAACAGAAATACATTATACATTTCAACACTTAAATAATAAAACAGTGACTTCTATTATTTATTTTGTAACGATGACGACATTCATTTAAACAATAACGAGCAACAAATAACGCAATAAGGGACTGTAAAGACTGCATACGCTGAACCCTCCCGAATCTATATTGAAGCAAGTAGCCTTGTTGGCCGTTGGGCGCCATTCTTCCGCTTCTCTCGGCATCCAAAATCCAAGGGCCAGAGGACTACACCTCAGACATCAGCATCCCATTACGTCCACATCTCGTTGCTGATGCTATAAAGAAGAAGAAGGGCATTTACTACTTTGGTTTGGGATCCATCATGCTTAGATAATAATTGGAGAACATAACTACCTGTGGCAACATGATCGAAATCAAATCTATGGAACCGGCAATCGTCGAAAACATCGCCTTGCATTTAACATGTGTGGATTCCCGCCTCTGGATCCTGGTATGGAATCTATCGAACCTGTCCACGATAATATAAGAGATCCAAGCATGCCATTAATGACGCTCAGGAAAAGCAATATCACGATGCTTTGGTTCGATTATCTGTTTCGGAATACGCATAAGTCATGTTATCCGAAGGCGTTGGCAGTCCCATTGCAAAACCTGATTCAGGCTACGAAGAAATCGTAGTCGAAGCCAGACCAGACAAGGGGAAACGCACGAAATTAGCCGTGTCCTTGAGAATAAGAGAAACGTCTGACTTGCTGCAGGATTCTGTACCTTCTCTGCGGTATATGAACATTCTCCGTGAAGGTCGGCCTGTCACCTTCATAGGGGGTTTCCCCGAAAGCATCCAGTGGCCATGACGTCAATTGTCATCCGAAGAATTGCCGTTTTAAATCTGCTGTGGACAGCAACCTTATCCTGTCGACATTTAAGATCCCTTATATTTTCAAAATCCGGTTCTGGCTGCTGTGGCGTGTGTATACCCCACCAACCAGCAATGTGTTGCTAAGAACTAAGATTCCTCTGTGAGCTCGCTACTCTGGCCATAATTCTTCCTAGAGCTATTCCGGGCGGAATTTTGTTGTTATATATGAAGCTTCGGAATCATGTGTCAACCATGACGAGCACACTCTTGTGAAAGGTCATTGATGAGCAAGGGGGAAAACCTGTTATTGGTATCAATGAGCAATTGTGGCTACCACTTTACACTGGTGGAAGAAGTCTATTGAAGGCAATGCTGTTTGAATATCTATTTTATGCGATTTGAATGCTGGATACTCTCTAATATTTTTTTTGTCAATGCAACTGACTTGGAGACGCAAGTGAAGACATGGGTTTCTTGACTCTCTCGGCTTCATACTGTATCAAAATGATTGAAATCTATTTGGCTTTCCTGGACAACATTTCAAAACAAGAATCGAATTCTTGGTGTCTTTTTCCTAGGGATGGAATAGCAAACACTTATTGTTTGACAGTCTTGGTGTCTTGGTGTCGGAAAATTTGATATTTCAGGATCTGATGTGAACATCTCAGCCTTTGGTTGTTGTTTCATCAGCTTGACTTTGTGGTGTCGTGCATCTAGAAGACATTGACAAAATTGGTAATGGCATCCTCTGTCGCATCGCCCCAACCTGTGTAAGCGAGCGCGACAATACCAGCACCAACTAGTGCTGCAAGTATCACACCAATGAACACTTCTATTCTCTGTGATAATTGCCTAATGCCCGTCTTTCCCTGGGCGGGGTCGATGGGGAAATCTGGAAGGTTGGGGACTCGGAACCCGACAGGTGATTGGTGGTCTTCTTCCAAAAGTGGTTCCTCATCTGGATATTCATGGATCGGCTGCACCTTACTAGCCAAGTGCACAGAAACAAGGAGGGCCAACGAGTACCAGATTCCCACGAAGGTATTGACAGCAGTTTGATTGCAACCTTCCTTACCCACAACGATAAACTGTTGAACCGAGTCAAAATCACTGACGACGAAACACAAAGCCAACATGATGGTCAAACGTAAAATCGATTCAAGGGCTGGTTTGCCGCCTACTGAAGCTGTTCGGTGCCCAAGAAAGGGAACGATAAATCCAGCTCCAATTGCTGCCATGTATGCCAGAATTGTAGCAAATGAACCATTGTAACCCAGAGGCTGCCATTGAAAAAAGTACCATGTTCTAGCACCCAAGTTTGCGAGTAAGACGGCACACATCAACAGCAAGGCGATCATAGTGAAAGCTACTTGCGCATTTCCAGTAGCTATACCAGCCAACGCCAGCACGAGAATGACACACTTTCGAATCCAATCGGATCCAGAGTCTTTTGACACTGTGTACGCAGATAAGGAGGGACACGCCTGAACCATCATGACAACGTTCGTCAAAGAGAGACCAATTTCTTCCAGAAGGACAAGACCAGCAATTAGTGCCAAGTAGGCAGGCTTCAATTGGCTATCTATTTCGCCTGCTCCATGAAAACAAAGTAGTAGGATGACGATTGAGAATGCCAATGAACTGTCTCCGTGCGAAGTTCCAACCACACTATGCGGCACGTACCTTCTTCTATACAGGGTATCGACCGCAATAGGATACTGAACGCCAAGATTGCTTGAAAGGCTGAAAAGCTATCCACATATTCCTGCCATTTGCTTGCTAATCCTGCAGTATATTTTGGAAGTACCAGATTGTAGAGTAATCCGTCATGATCTTGGTACAGGAGGCATCTCTGAAACACTGTCGGGGCAAAGGTCCGATTCTCCTTGCCCACGAACGTGATAACACACTGAACGTGCTCCATGATTTCCGCCGTGTTCGAAGCATGTTTCGAGTCAATGATGAAAGCTGTAATACCCATTAATTTGAGTGAAGACAAGACAACGTCTCGCCTGTCCATCCCTTTTTTCAGGGCAGCTGCCATGGCTTTGTCGATCGCATCCCGTTTATACGGGCGTTTGGACTGCTTTTCAGATTCTCCATTATTGTTTTCCTTTGAAGTGATGTTTTTGTTGCTCCAGTAGGAATCGTGGACGCAATCTTTACCGGCGTCCTCGAGTTCCGTAATGCCCGGTGAAAGATATTTGGCATGCTCATCGGATGCGCATTTACCGACCATGTAAACAGACCCATTGTTTGGAGATCGACATCCCATACTCGATCGCGATTCATTCTCTAAATCTGACGCCGTATCAAAGGAGACACTGCTAGCAGTGCCGTTTGGATGCGGTCTTCTATTAGTGCTGTTGTTCCTCATGACGGTATGTTGAATGTTGAGAATGCAATGAGTGTAGTGCTTTTATCGTTCTTGCAAGCCCAGCGCGCCACTTGGGATAAAATGAAGGTGACTATTGTTATCGGTGTCTATATCTTCAGTGCCTCTTGTAAAGTATTCGTGGCAGTCAAAGCCTCGCTTGGTTCTATCTTACTCTACTACGGATTAGTTGAAGAATCAATGAAAACAGCGAAATTGTGAGGCTAGTTTCAAACAATACTGAATTGTAACGGACTTCTAAATATTTTATGCCCGTGTGGGCATCTCCAATATTTTCACCTTTTCAAGTCTTGAGGCTATGAGCTTCTTTTATGCTGATTATGAACGATCTTTCGCAGGATCATCAGTGGATGCTGTGATGATGAGAGAGGGCTGAAGAAAGCATTGTTTTTTCAATAATTTCTCGCAATTTCATGTCAACAAACATCCTCGACTCTCCAAAACTAATTAACGCACCATGTCAGCAGTAGGAAGTGGATTATTCCTGGGAGCAACCAGAGAGACAGGCGAAGATACACGAGCCGGAAATGTATTGGCCACAACAGCTCTTTCGAATATTATTCGCACGAGTTTGGGACCTCAAGGTACGGAGAAAATCTTGCAGTAATGATTAATGATCAAAACTGGATAAACCATTTTACTGAGTATTTAACATTGGCTTTTCCTCAACTCCGTTTCCTCTCTCTTTTTTGAACAATAGGTCTAGGTGAGTTGTAGCTTATTCTTCATTGGCGAGATAGGCTGCTTGATCACATCGGGCGCCCAGAGCAGAGCTCGTATCAGCTGTCCCTTGTACTTATTTTTCAAGTTTCAATCTAATCAATTTTTACGCTGATACTTACCGCTTTCGTCATTATGAAAAACACAGACAAGATGCTTGTGGACGATATTGGTGATGTGACCATTACAAATGACGGAGCTACCATTCTTGCGCAATTAGAAGTCGAGCATCCTGCAGCCCGACTGTTGGTCGATTTGTCGAGGCTACAGGACGCTGAGGTAGGTGATGGAACTACCAGTGTAGTCATTATTGCCGCAGAATTATTAAAACGCGGTAATGATTTGGTCAAGAAAGGTATTCACCCGACAACAATCCTCTCAGGATACAGAGCGGCCCTCAAAGCGGCCGTCGCTTATGTGAAGAAAACAATGGTCGTCCCTGTTTCCGACCTGAACGACGAGCACCTTCTCCAGGCAGCACGTACAAGCATGTCTAGTAAAATTATCGGAAAAGAGGCAGAGTTCTTTGCCAAGCTTGCTGTAGAGGCCGTCAAATCGGTCAAAACAACCAGCCAGTCGGATGGAAAAGTCAAATACCCGCTCTCGGCCATTCACATTCTCAAGGCCCACGGTAAATCGTCCCTAGAATCCGAGCTCATGAAGGGAGGATTTGCATTGAATGCCACTCGTGCAGCCCAGGGTATGCCCACACACATTGAAGCCGAGAATGGTGGCTCCGTCAAAATTGCCATGTTGGACATGAATTTACAAAGACATCGCATGGCCATGGGCGTCGAAATCAAAGTTAAAGATGCCCAAGAAGTGGAAAATATCAAAAAACGTGAAATGGATATTACCAAAGAGAAAGTTCAGAAGATTTTGGACGCTGGTGCTAAGGTTGTCTTGACTACGAAGGGCGTGGACGATACTTGCATGAAGTACTTTGTCGAAGCTGGTGTCCTGTGCGCTCGTCGTGTCGCCCAGTCGGATTTGAAGCGTCTTGCGAAAGCAACAGGTGGACAGTTGGTCACCACCATGGCAGATATGGAAGGAAACGAAAGCTTTGACCCCGAAACTCTAGGATCTTGCTCGGCCGTCCGTGAGGTACGAGTAGGAGATGGCGAAATGCTTCACATGTATGGATGCCAAGGCAGCGGAGCTTCCACTGTGGTGCTTCGAGGTGCCAACGAATACATGTTGGATGAAATGGACCGAGCAGTACACGATTCTTTATGTGTGGTCAAGCGCATGCTGGAAAGCAGTACATTAGTTCCCGGTGGTGGAGCAACTGAGGCTGCTCTTTCTGTGTACTTAGAAGACTACGCTTCATCGATGGATACTCGTGAGCAGTTGGCCATTCAAGAATTTGCTGAGGCGTTGTTGGTTATTCCCAAGACCCTTGCTGTGAATGCTGCCAAGGACAGTTCTGATCTGGTCGCCAAACTACGTGCTGTCCATGCCAAGAGTCAGTCTGCCGACAATACGGACGAAACTCTTCGAAACTACGGTTTGGATTTGGTCGAGGGGAAGATCCGTGATAATTTGGCTGCAGGAGTTGTAGAGCCTGCCATGTCCAAGATCAAATCCTTCCGATTTGCTACCGAAGCTGCCATTACCATTTTGCGAATCGACGACCGTGTAACTGTGAATCCTGCCCAGCAGCAACATTAATTCTTGGACAGAGAGTATTTTCTGAATGCCTTGTCCATTCAATTCATTTCTGGCACTATGCAACAGGTTCAAGATAAAATGAAGAACGAATATAGCTCGAAATATAATTTTATTATGAAAGGTTGATATTAGTGCCGTACACTTTATTTCTCCAGCAACTAAAGCATGGTCATGAACTATTTTTGTTATTGTTATTGTTATTGATCCCTTGTTGTTTAAGGATAATTCTAATTACGTCTCGGGTTCGTCTTCCTGCTTTTGTTGATTGTTCTTTTTGTTTTTCATCATCGCCACGGCTTCTTCGCAAGAGACTTCCTCTCCCCATTTTGTCACAGTCATGTCTCCAAATCGGTCGTAGACGACGCACTTGAATGCACCCACACATTCCGGTCCCTCCATTATTCCAATAGTCATACGGTAGTTGATACCCGCCACGACCTGTTGCTGACTCTGCAACACAACCGTTTGGAAAGAGTCATCATCATTATCGCTAGTGCTAACATGTCCGTCTACGACAGGCAACTTTTCCACAAAAGAATAAGAATCAGCCTTGGCGTGTTTCAATTCTTGTACTGCAAACAGAGCAGCCATCTGCAACTGCCCATCATCGTTTGGGTCGGAAGGCTCGTATGCACCCATTGGTTTCCTTGACACTTCCTCCTCGGGAACACGCTCTTCTCCCGCCGCCACAAAGTAGGTCAGCGCCAACCCAGCAAATGTGCTAATGCTGGTTAACTTCATCTTTGTACTCACTTTTGTAACTCAAGTTGGTTAAGTGTTCTGCGTAGAATGATTCATATTATGTACTGCAGTCGATTACTCGAGAAAATCGGTTGAACAAGTCTTCCAGTTTCCGATTCGATTCAATTCTCGAGTCAACTTTGCCGCACACAATTTCCATGCCTTATGAACGCACACCTTTTCTTAATCAAACTTGCTTTCAACAACTCTCCACTACCAGTCTTACTACTACCACTGCTAGCTACTACTACTAGTAGTACTACTAGCTAGACTAGTCTACTAGTACTCTCTAGATAGTACTAGTCGTCAAGAAGAAGCAAGTAACGTAGTAGCTAGCTACAGTAGAGTAGACTACTGTAATCATCCCTGAATTGCTGCTACCTGGTACTACGGTACAGCACTTAACCAACCAATCACAATAAATACTGTGCTTGTTGCGATCAGCGGCGACTCTCAAAAGCTTCGTTTGCTATCGACATTGCAGCCTCACCATCATCAAAACAAGATTAAAGAGACCCCAAAGAGATCACTCTTTAAAGCACAGGTTATTCCTTCTTTTCATGAATTTGTACAATTCAATGTTGCCACTTGTCAATTTTTAGTTGCTCAGGTTTCTACAACATTGAAAAAGGATGACGACAGCATCAACGAACAAGGATACTTGTCGCAGCACCAAGATCTCGTTAAGTCATGCCAGGCCAATATCAAAAACGGCAGGAGCAGAAAATGGAGTCGTGGATGTTATTAGAGCAACTTCGATTCTAGTAGAAAGCGAGACCGGTGATTGTCGAAACTGTAGCAGCGGTGCTACTAATGATATAGAAGGGATAAGCACAAATACAACTGCCGCTGCCTTACCCACGACAAGCACCGACTGTCGCCAGCGACTTTACTGGCCGCCCACACTTCGACGCATGTCTCTTTTAAATACTCTTTTGTTTCTTGGACTAGCCTTGTCCCAAACAAAGTTACATGCATCAGCGAACGGTATTTCTGACAATTCACCTGCCGAACAGAAACAATCATCCTCAACGTCTGTCGACCAAAAATTTATAGATGACAAGATTAATTTGGTACCAGACATTGCAGATGTACCTGAAATTTTAAAGACGAATTATCATCTTTGGGGAAGACACTCCCTCAACACAGAATCAGAATCGGGCCAAGAGCCACCGCGGCAACCACCCCAGACTGATATAATTATTGTAGCAACGGTCGATGGCACAATAGCTGCTATCGATAGCGCTTCGGGCGATATACTCTGGAAGCAAGTAGGCAAAGGTTCGGAAGCGCACTTGAAATTGCCACGAGAGTCGGACCAACAACCCGAAGATAGATTGCTCCAACCTCTCATATCAACCACGACGACGGCGACGTCGGCAAGACACGCTGCGGCGTCCGATATGACAGCGGCCATTCCTTCCATTGATGGTAGCGTCTTTATCACCTCAGCTGCATCGTCGAGGGACGCTCGGGCGAGAGGAGAAAGAACCACAAACTCCATGACCAAGACGGACATTACAACGCTCCAAGATCTTGTGGCGAGAGCGCCGTACGTCGATTCCAATGGCCTCTTTTACGTCGGCTCGCGACATTCTACGGTGGCGGCCATTGATCGGGATACGGGGGAAGTGCTCTATGTGGCATCGGCAGACAGCAATGAAAACAACAACAATCTTGACAATCCAGAGTGGCAAAATCGAAATGTTGTTTGGATTGGACGAGTAGATCATTCGGTCTCCATATATGATGCCACATCGAGTACACGGGAAGTACAGTTTTCGGCTGCCAAATTCATGAGTGTCACTGATATGATACCAGGCAAGGAGGCAGATAAAGATTATGGATTCAAACCAACACAGGGTCCATTAGGGTTAAGTCGATTAACGGAAGGACCTCCGATTACGGATGACTCCTTCGAAGGCGAAGAGAACAACTTCGAGACACAGGAACCGCTCCCAACATTTTCCGAGCTTGTTGCCACACCAAGTGGGAATTTGGCCTACAGGAATCCCGATACTGGTAGAGTTGAATGGGTCGCTGACGAAGCCTTCGAGACACCTATTGCCTACGCAATTCACTCGTCTTCTGGAAAATCTCTAGCAATTGACATAATTCCAGATGTGACCATGCCCAGTCAGTCACGAGAATATTTAATCCGAGAAATTGAGCGCCAAATTCACCTCACCTTGGATTGCGCAAATGGTCCGGGCGAAGACTGCGAGGGCCCAAATTGTGGACAAACAACGCACCCTCCTATCGTTGGAACTCTTCAGAATGGGCAACTGTACGCCATGCCACTCGGAAAGCGCCAGAAATCAGTGTATTCGGCTAGGGTTGACGGACATAACCTTGCTTTAGATGCTGCTGCTGTTAATCATCACCACACGGCAGCCTCGTCCAGTTCCATGGCGTCGATCAATGGAAAACATGGATTAGCCAAGAAGATGCCACTGGCCATCGGGAGACAACCTCTTAGTCAACACCAAGATGACCGACAAAATAGCGCGTTGAACCGAGCTTGTGGCCCATCTTCGCCGTTTTTCCCTGGTTGTTTGATCAGCGCTGCATCTCATAAGTTCCCAGACCTTTTTCAAGAGGAAGGCCCTCGTCTGTCAGAGAATAAGAATGACTTCGTCCGACAATCTCAATCGATGGATGCTGTAGCCATTGAAGCATACCAACAATATCACGGCCGCAAACATGGTGATAAATATACTCACAGCCAACAGGAGCATCAGAATTACTATATATACGACCATCAGAGACCTCGTAGCTATCGGAAGACTCTTCGCATCCTTGGATCCTGGCTGCCGCCGACCATTGCTCTTATTTTTGTTGTCTCTTTTGAATTGGGTCGACGCAAGAGACAAAAAGATAACATCGACGAAATGCAACAACTTACTGGTAGCAAGAGCGTCCAGTTCAACGAATCAGCTGAGAAAGATGGATCCTCTGTCGATGAATCTCGTCAAGTAATTCAGATTACCGACCAAGTTCTTGGATATGGGGGTCATGGTACGGTTGTCTATCGGGGCACCCTAGAAGGTCGCAACGTGGCTGTCAAACGAATGCTTAAAACTTATTTGGCAAGCGCTGATCGTGAAATCTCGTTGTTGATTGAGAGCGATGGTCATCCCAACGTTGTACGTTATTTTCTGAAGGAGGTGAAGGGAGACTTTGTCTATCTAGCATTGGAGCTTTGTGATCTGTCATTGCACGGCCTGATTGCCACTCTCGGAAGCGTTCTAAGTGATCCAGGAACTGCTACGCCCAACAAGGAATCACCATCTAAGTGCATTTCAAAGCCTACCAAAGAGATATTGCTCCAAATAGCAGCGGGAGTGAAGCATCTGCACTCGCTTCGAATTGTTCATAATGATTTGAAGCCGGCAAATATTTTGCTTGCTCTTTCTAAAAAGGTGAAGTCGCCAGAAGCAGGGAATTCGAACGAGGCAATCTTCAACAATTTTCAAAAGGAATATTACATTGCCAAAATATCAGACATGGGTCTTGGGAAGATGTTGGCAGGGCACAGTAGTTTTGGGACGAGTGCCTTGGCTGATGGATCGATTCGAGGTCTATCGAGCAACGGAAATGTAGGTATGGGCCCTGGAACAGTTGGATGGATGGCTCCTGAGCAAATGAAACGAAGGATCAGTGCTCCTGCACTTAGCGATGCAAGTCATTCTGGAGATGCGTCATCCATTGAAAAGCCTAACTTCAGAGCAAGTCGTTCTGTTGACATATTTTCTCTTGGTTGTATTTTCTATTCTACACTCATACCTGGGTTGCATCCGTTTGGTGAATGGTACGAGCGAGAAGCCAATATCATGTACGACCGACCGTCTATCGAGGCTCTTGAATACCTGTCGATTGAAGCCTACGATTTGGTTGCTTCAATGATTCAACACGACCCACGCAAAAGACCGAACGCAAAGGAAATTTGCGAACACCCGTTCTTCTGGACTCAGCACAAAAAAATTGCCTTTATTTGCGATCTTTCTGACCGGTTGGAAATTGATTCAAATTCTGAAAGTGAGCCCTCAGCCCAGAACTCGGCATTTTCATCTCATCCGCTGGCAATTGAACGAAATGCAATCCAAGTAGTAGGGTTGGCTTGGGACAAATCACTTTATAAGGGCCTGACCGAACAGAAATATAGGACGTATGATCCTACCAGTATTCGTGATCTTCTCAGATTGATGCGAAACAAAAAGAATCATTTTCAGGATTTGGAAGGTTCGGTCCGACAAAAAATTGGATCAGATACAGACGGCCTCATGGAGTACTTTGAGTCATGTTTCCCAAAGCTATTGATGCATTGTTACCGAGTCTGCTGCGATGTTCTACCCTTGGACGATCCTCTTGTGGAGAAATATTCTTTGACTGTATACAACAAAGTTCGCCTTGCACCGAAAACTTCGGCTTTGTCTTCGCTTAGCGCGGAAAAGGAGACCCCGTCTCTCGAAATGGAAGAAACAAAGGCGAATGAGCCGGAGACAGCTGCTTTACGTTGTCTGCTCGAATCTGACGGCAAATTAGACAGTGAGCTCTCTACGGGGAATTCTCTCCTTCTGCCTGATGGAGATCCTGCTCAATTTTCGACCCAAAGTCTGGAGGGTTCATCTGGGAAAAGCTGGCAACCAAAAGAAGAGTTGGAGGAGAGTTTGATTAAAGAACCAGCTCCAACTGTCAGCGAGGAGACTGAAACTTTAATTGATGGTTGTTGTACAGAAGATCACTTCAAATCTACCCCCGGGAGCGTCGACGAGACGGCCGAACCTGCTCCTATGACTGCTACAAAACAATCTGCTGCACAAGAAGAAGAATTTGAATTGAGCTCTGACGAGACGAAAAATGTCGAGCGTAGCATAGCCGCTGAGACAGAGTTGGATAATGTTTCATTTTCGGATAACTGCACTTCTTTAACGTCTGCGAATGTCCAAGCAGCAAATGCCGAAGCGGAAAGCCCAGCAAATGTAGCTATGACCGCATTTGGTCCGGTAGCGTCCAATGGAAATATGAATGAAGGTTTTGTCTTATGGGAAGGGAGTACTGCCGCAAAGACACTGAACTGCCGTGGTTGGATTCGATCGGACGAGGAATGGGTTAACCGAGCGAGTAGCTGCAATCGCAAGCAAGCTGCAATCTTGGCCAAGTGCGCAGAAGACCCGAAGTTTCGAACCCGACTTTGCAATCATTGGGACATTAGCTTGGGCACCTCTTGTCCAATGAGGCGGAAGAACAAGTGCGTCTTTGCTCACGGCCCAGTAGAACTACGAGTAAAAGAGGCCAAAAGGAATCGCTGGGGTAAGCTTGTAGATAAGAATGGCAACAATTCGAACGCCAAGAGCTCTGGTGGCGAGGATACGTATGGCGCCGCGAATTCTATCGAGACGGCGCGAAAAGGAGAAGGGAAATGGATTCCCACCTCTCAGAACGTTAAACAAAAGAATGGCGCCAAGAAGCAGGTTCCTGGCATAAGGAAGAAGCCCAAAGCAGCCGCAAGCAGCTGATTGTCGTCTTCTCTTGCGATGCAATTGACTATAATCGAAAATTTCGAAATTATTTAATCCCCCGTCGCATGTCATCTATGGAAATTACGTTGCAATAAATACTGAGCAAAGGGACGATAGTGGAGCTCACGCTTGACTCACATCAAACATCAAAGGATCGGTCATTCGTGTGTGGTAGAGTGTGAGTTGCACTTGACAAGAAAGTAATTGACTGAACTAGTCACGTTGAGGTGGACGTTAAACTTTTTACATTTAGTTCTTGCTGTGGGATCAAATAATATTATGTACACACATCAAATATCAGGCTGTGACATCAGATTTTTGAGGTGGTTTTCTTTATTGACAGTCTCCAGACACGGTCACAAAGCAGAGAAGAGATCTACCATGGTCTTGCCACTAAAGGCCTCGATCGCGAATGTAATGAAAACTCCCACGATGGCAATTCGAGCCAGCAATCGTTCCGGTTCTTTCAAGACATCTTCACCAGCGCCGACTCCTCCCACACCCACAGTATTGATTCCAACTCGTTCATCGAGTGGCTGCAGCTCGACATCGCCAACATTGTTGGCAACGCAAGCTTCTGTCACAGTTTGCACGGGGTCCTGCAGAGCGTCTATTATCATGTCGGCCATATCATTTATAAAAGTTTCGTCCATATTGAGCGCTGGACAACGGCGCCAATTTGTGATTCCCGACTCCTCCGCTAACTCTCGATATTCAATATCAATTTCCTCTAGTGTTTCAATGTGCTCGCTGACAAAGCTGATCGGGACAACCACGAGATTACGCACCCCTGAATCTCCTAGCTCTGGCAGGACATCATCTGTGTAAGGTCGTAGCCATTCAATTGGGCCTACTCTCGACTGATAACTCAGATGCACTTCCACGTTCGGATTCTTAATCGACTCAGAGATACGCTTCACACAATCTTCTATTTGTTTCTGATAGGGATCCCCAGCCTCAATGTAACTCTGCGGTACGCCGTGAGCGGAGAAGAGAACATGGAGAGGTGCTTTATCTGAATTGACTGCGTTGGCTTCTGCAATTTGCTCGGCTGTAAAAGCGGAAAGTTCTTTGTTGATTAAAGAGGATATAGCTTTGACATAACCTGGTCGCTCGTACCAACTTGAAATGACTGTATGCACCATATTGCCATATTTTTGGGCGTTCTTCGAAAATTCCTCCTGCAATACCCGAAGGGAGCTTCCCGAAGTACTTATACTGAATTGTGGATAGAGTGGAAGAATTACTAGTGCTTCAATTCTATCCTTTCGAATTTCTTCCAGTGCCTCTTCTGTAAATGGATACCAGTATCGCATACCAATGTATGTTTTGACAGAAAGACCATATCGTGCCTTCAAGGATTCCCGGATGAGCTTTGCTTGAGAATTGCTGTATTTCAAAATAGGAGAGCCGCCGCCAATGCTCTCGTAAGCTGCTCTACTCTTTGGGGCTCTCCGCTTGGAAATAAACCCGGCAATTACCGACTGTAAAGGAGACAACAATTTTGGTAGTTGGATGATATCAGGATCCGCAAACAAATTGAACAAAAAGCCTACAAGCAGATATGGAAAAATTGAGAGAGAAGAGTGAGCAAATAAGAGAAATTGGATTCGGTTCAATTAAACGGTGACCAACATTCTAAACGTTACATCTCAAAAGGCGTCTAAGACGCTCTGGATCAGTCTAAGTCTGTAATAAAAAAATCATGAACGTAAAAAATCAAAATGAAAGCTCACCTTCAACGTCTTCTCCTGTTTCCGGTCCACCAAGATTGAGCATCAAAACACCTACTTTAGGCGCGTCTTTCTCCTCGGCGAATGTCAGAGGTGCATCCAGCTGGATCCCCGTCGCCGCTGATCTCGCTATCAGAGAACGCGGCTTCACATGCTGAATCGGAGACGTGGAAAAGCCCGAGCACAGCCGTAGGAGGACCAAGGCGAAGAATGGCAAGCTTGGTGTCATTTTGAAAAACTCTGCCGATTAATATCTTCTTGTGGATTGTTTTAACGATCGCAGCATGAAGATACCATATACCATAGGGACCAAAAAAGCAAAAAACCTATCGATCTTCTTTGTCCACGCAATTTTTACCTTTCTTCACACAAGACCGGCCGGAATCACGAGTAGACGTGATAGCATGCATGTGTGCGCTCCAAACACCAGAAAATTACACTGTGGTAGTCTACTGCGTACACGACTGCAATCGAAAACAACAACAACAATAATAATATTATTTCCTTTCAGCAATTGTTTTTCGTTGCCCTCTAGCTGATACACACATCCTCGGACACCTGGCATAGCTAGTAGCAAAAATAGCGATATTCTCTGATCTGTAAGGGAACAGATTGACTGATTGAGACACCTCTTACTGAATAACCCCCCTCACAATATTCCGGTGAGCGTCCTACGAAGAAAACATAAGGGATCAAGGGTAGCTCGAACGGAACAGTGGCTACATTAATAAACTAACTGCTCAAGTGCTCGAGTACCTTCCCCTGAGCTGAAGATACTACAGATACTAGAAACATTTTTCTTGTTGTTATAAAAATGACTCGCTCGTGTGTCGCTGTCTACGCTTGTCATGTCGTCCCATGGCGCTGAATAGAACGATATGAATTCACATTCACTGTTTGTTGCGAGACTGAGAAGTATAGAAAATTACATTCAATCAAGCTGACTTCCGGCGGTCTTTGTCTTTCTTTTTCTTGATTTTCTTTGCGGAGAGTGACTGTGCCTTTTCTTTTTTAGATTGCTTGGGTGTGGAACTAGTTTCCTCCTCGATTGTCGCGTCTGTAGATTTCTTTCTTTTCTTTTTAGGGGTCTCCTCTTCCTCCTCCTCCTCTTTCTTGACTTCGCCGAATTCGGGGACATCGTAGTCAATGCCCATGGCTTTTAAGGCTGCCCGTTTCTTCGACAAGCCCTTTTTCAGCTTGTTGGTGACTTCCTTCATTTTCTCCAATGATTTGGATCCCCTTGGCTTTTCTTTCTCCAAGAATTTGGCGGGAGTGTTGGAAGAGAAAAGTTTGGCATGGTTCTGTTCGGGTGCCAAGACATGAGAAACCAATCGCTTTTGGAAAAGTAAATGTCCATTGAGCGTTTCAGCTGCAATGGCCGCTACCTCGGTGCTGTGAAATTTAGCAAAGGCGTATCCCTTGGATCCCCCTGTTTTATGCGAGCGACACACGCGAAGTTGAACAACTTGCCCAAATTGTTTCAAAAATTCAGTCAATGCTCGCTCTTCACAGTCGCGAGGAAGGTGTCCTATGTAAATAACGTTGGGGACGCTGGGGTTCATTATGAGTTTTGGTTTCCCCAAAGCATCTTTTTCTAGATTTTCCTCTTGTTTTACCTCCTCAGACTCCAATTCCGAATCGGGTTCCTTTTCGTCGTTGTTGCTGCTGCTTTCCTCAACAAGTTCTTCTTTGACTGCTGTGCGATGGAATAAAAACAAAAAACAAAGAAAAAGTAAGATCAGTGTACAGATGAATGATTGAACTGTGAACACAAAATTCCAAAGCTATGCTAACCTTTAGCCAGGGCTGCAGATCTCTTCTTAAGAGATGTCTTCTTCATAATGCTTATATAATTTGTTATTCTGGGATAATAAAACGTGTGCTGCGGAGAGGAGATCGAGATGATGTGCTTGCTTGCATGTAGCGTTGTAGCGTAATAATAGAGTAATTAAAAACTGGCAATCTTCTTAAAAGCTGCAAAGATGCAAACGAGAACAAGTTGGAAAATTGAATGGTCCACAGTTTCATAGAGTCCGGGTGGATTATTTGGAATCCCGGATGGGACTGGCGCAAACTATCATTAATACTCGAGTGATAACTGTACGTACATGTATTGCTATTAATTTTTTTCTATCAGCATGGAAAATGCAAATCTGCATCACTCCACATCTCCCATGATTCTGTTTTGTCGAGCTCATTTTTCTATTCCAACTACATGATGAGCAACAAAAATAAAAGTAGCGAAAGAAAGAGGCCCAAGCGGGAAATTAAAGTAAAGAAACCTGAGCAAGGACAACTAGGAAAAGCGACAACTGCACAGCCACCACTAGCTGCTTGGAACACTACCGAGACAATTCCAGGTGCTCCCAGAAACTTATTGAACACCTTGAATGCCACGGATTTCAACTCGGCCACGCTGGACAACTTTTCCAACCCCGCAGGTACAACCATTTTTCTGGTCATCCTTTTACATATTTTGTTTTTTCATCAATGGAACGTACGAAAACGGCGTAAAGATGTTCTGGTATCATACCGCACCCTGGTCGTCAAACGACAGTACCACAAGGTATGGCTGGCCATGTTATCGCACCCGCCCGCCCAAAATCTACGACGACGACGACGACGACGAGGTCTTTCCAGTCCTTCTAATAACTCACCAGAGCTTCTGGGAGGAGAAGAAAGAATAGATGATCCTTCACAACAACAACAACAACAACAACAGCAACAACAAGACATTCGCACTCGAATCCAGACCGCAGCAAAACAAATAGGATCCTGGGCCTATCAATCAGGGTTTGCATTGATGCTCTACAACTCTCACATGATATGGTCCTGTCGCGCACTAGAAGTTTTTTATAACTTTAGTGAATTTCAACAAAAAGACAAGCAGATGATGGGCGGCACCACCAACATGGTATTTCATAGTGTTCATCCTTGGCAGTACCTGAGGGTGCTCGTTGCATTGACCGCAGTGGCACTTCTAATCGAATTGCGGTTTTCACACACACTCTTGCGAATATCCAAGAGACTATCGGCGGCGACGGATTCTTCGCCTATTATCACGACGGGTGACTCGAGCAGTGAACACGATGCTTCAAACCATTCTCGTATTCAGCAAAAGATTCTTCAACGTCCCATTGGAACAGCAACCGCACTGACGGCAGCTTTGCTGGTTGTCTTTCGTGACCAGTTTGAGTATGTACCGCTTCAAGTACTTCCCTTTCTTGATAACCAATGGATATTATTGGGATTATCAATACCTGCAAGCGTCACGACCATGTTCTGCTTGTGCATCCTTTGGTATCTGAGCTACCCACACCATCCTGGCACATCTGTTATTTGTGGTATCCTCTCGGGCTGGATGTTGTCAACGGGAATAACGGACTTTGTCGCAGAACCCTGGTGGGGCAATTCACTCTTAGGGCTGCTTTTGCTTTTGTCCTGTTTGTCCGTTAGGGCTAGTAGCATCCGTGATCGACAATGTACAGAACGGAGCTCATCCCATAACCCAACATGGATCCCTTGCATCGACTTCGTGGCGTGGAATCGAAGAGGACAAAGTATTATTGTTATTGGAGGCAGTAGCCCTGATGAGTGGGAAAGGAATTACCAGAGTAGTGGTCTGAATCGTTCTTTGCTGGACGATGATTCTTCCTTCTCGGATAGTAGCGACGACGGTGAAAGTAGCGACGACAATGATTCGGCAGTCTCTGGGCTATATGGGCGAATCCCTGCAACTTTTGCCGACAATTTTGACGAAAGCGATGACAATGAAAATGATATTGAAATGCCATCATTGGAAAACGGTCGGTCCCAAACAGTGCGCTCGAGACATGGTGGAAATCAAAGTCGGTAAACACGCGAAAGACTATTGCTTCAAGAAGCAAATTTGTCAAACAAGTATTATGCGTGTGTAAATCGCTAATGCATTTTATGCACGCTTGCAGATGAAACGTATCCAAAGCAATCTTGACAATCAATAAACAGGCAGGGCGCAAGTCTACTTCAAAAGAGCCTTGCGAAGCTGCTGTTGCTTCTCAGGGCCAAATCCGATCCAACTGCAATACTCTTCCACACTACCAAATTGGTCTCGTATGGTCAATAATGTGTCATTCATGACAGATGGAGGTGCTCCGAGAAATATCTCGGGGTCCAAACTTCTTTGTGAAAGTGCCCCCACCATAGCTTCATTGTCATTCATGTCCGCATAAACATGAGCCGACAATGAATAGTCCTCAACGATATCATCGAGATCGACTTTACAGAGAGCAAGAATAATGGCTGCAATTGCCCCTGTTCTATCCTTTCCCGCTGTACAATAAAAGGCTACAGGATGTCGATTCTCATCTGCGCAAGTCTCCAACACAAATTTGATACCGGGAGCACCGTATCGAAACAAAAGCTCGTTTAACATTTGCAAACCTCCGTCGTTGATTTCTTTGAGAAATGGCTTTTTGATGGAGTTCCGCACTCTCTTTGAAAATAAACTGCCTGGACTTTTCAATACAGCACGAACAATATCTCTTTTCCTCAGCTTGGACAGCGTACCTTTGACGTACTTAAACTCACTCATTAAAGGAACAAATAATCTTTCCTTCCGTTGTCCTTGGTACACTAAGTGACTAGCAAGCAAACCACCTAAGTTGTCGCACTCTTGACAGTCATCAGGTGGAGGCAGCTCTTCCTTTCCCACAAGCATGTCATCAATTAGCGTTTGAGGATGTTTTTTGGAGCGCTTCCAAAACTTGTCTTTTATAGGAAATTCGTCCTGTTGCAGGACTCGCACACAACCATCTTTGGTACGCCCTCGATCTTTCCATACAACATTGGTGAAATTGCCAAAGACGTCCGACCTCATCAACTTTTCATCTTCTTTAAGTTCAGTTGGACTTCTTAAGTCCACGAGGGTTTTGAGCTGGAGTGTTTCCATCAGCAACGTTATATCTTTCGAAGTCGCGCCGCTGAGTTTGCCTGTTCGAAACACTTTGCCACGTTGAATAGGAGAATGTTTACAAGTGGCTAGATCACGAGCGTTCAAGACTCCATCTAAATTCAAATTACGAGCGGTAGATATTTCCCTGGTGAGTTGGAGAAAAGAAATATGTGTGCTGGCATCATTGTGATTGTCATTCTCATCTTCTGCTCGGTCGGGTGGTGTCAGGGGTACACTCGCAGAGATTGGGGCCATGTTGAGGTTTACCCAAGCCTTTTTTTCGTTGTTGTATTTACTTTGCTGTGTATGGAATGCCTGCGTTTGCAAAGCAAAAACTGTCACGGCTATCAATGAAACGAAGCACATAATTTTGATGGTCGGCCGGTTCATCTCTTTCATTTTTGGAGGACTCTGCGTGTATTTGTCAAGTGCTCAGCAGTCTGACTAAATAAATGAACGAAGCAACACGTACAATACCCTTACAAATTGAATCAAAACGCTCGTTATTCTTGCAATCAATAGCCGTGTTGCTGATCCTTGTTGGCTCGAATCTTAAATAAGGAACCTAATCGGGAAGATAGATACACTCGCGTACTCTATGTGAGAACAAACCACGTACTGTAACTTGACATCATGATGTTGTTGTTGTCATAAACTTTCATGAATCTCGGAAAGTGTGGAAGATCTAGTTTTCCTTTGCCGGGTGGACGATTCCTTTTTGTTAAGAAGATGTTCACTTTAACTGTATCCTTAAGTTTGATCGTCAGGCTTCCTGGAGACTCGCAAGGTGGGATCAGACCTCAAAAACAACGATAAAACAAAACCACGAAACAAACAAGGTCAAGAGCACACCAAATCCTCCATACAATCCTCACCACCCCAGCACTAAATTCAATCACAATCATAAGCAATGAGTACTTTTGTAGACGCTACCAGCGGCGCTGTAGAGCACTGCCAATCCATGGCACAAGAGCATTCCGATTTAGCAGAGGAATACTACAACAAGATTGCAACTTGTTGCAACCAAAAGCTTTGGCATCAACTGACCTTGACGGTGCTTGATTTGGTCTCACAGCCCAACAAAACACTTCGCACTACTCCTGATGGTGGAAACTCGTATCTGGCTTTGTATGATAAGGTTGTCTTGTCGATTGATTCCAAATTGAATCCTCTGAGTCTGGCTCGCATTGCTGCCTATGTTTCTGCTTCCTTGGCTCCGTCGGAAGCATCCAAGCCGGCCGATGACAAGGATGCGACGGCAGCCAAGGCCATTCTCGAAAATCTCTTGGCCAACAAAAAGGATGATCTAGGTGTTTCCGCGACTATCTTTTGCCAATCTAAACTCTCCATGTTGACATTGGCGTCCATCGGTGCTCTCAACCCCAGCGACGAAAAACAAAAACAGCAATTAGACTCCATCAAGTCCATCATCAATTCAAATGCCAAGATCCTCCAGGAAATGATGCACGATCGTGATACCTCGGAATCGGCAATTGTCCACTCGGTCCATTACGAAATGGCAATGACGTATTACAAAGTGTTGGGACCTCCCGAAAGATTTTATGACCAAGCCATGTCCTACTTGAACTATGCCCCACTTGTAGAAAAGGACAAGGACCCCGAACAGGCCAAACAATATCATCAACTGGCCGTCGACTTGTGCTTGGCCGCTTTGACTGGAGAGGGAGTCTACAATTTGGGTCAAGTTGTCGAAACACCCGTCTTGGCGTTGCTCGCAGGCACATCTGAACAGTGGTTGGTCGAACTTTTGAGGAGCTGTTCTAAGGGAGACGTCTTGGAGTTCAACAAATTGACACAGCAGTATGCCGATTCCATTGTTAAACAGCCAGCTTTGGTTCACCGTGCAACCGCCGTCCAAGAAAAGTTGACACTTCTCGCACTGGTCAATTTGATTTTTGAAAAACACAGCTCGGAACGAACACTGACGTTTGCCGAAATTGCCGAGCGATTGCATACACCTCTTGAGCAAGTTGAATGGGTCATCATGCGAGCCTTCTCGCTACATTTGATGGAAGGTGTCATGGATCAAGTCGATCAAACTGTGAGTGTGACTTGGGTCTTGCCGCGAGTCCTGGATTCGGTTCAGTTGCAAGCCTTGGCCTCGCGATTTGGAGCCTGGGCCAGTAGAGTCAATACGACAAAGGATTTTATGCAGGAACAGACACCGATGCTGTTGAATCAGTAGTAAAGGAAAGAGGGAACAGCTTTGTTGTCGTTTTGTACGACCACAACATTTTTTCTCGACAAAAATCAATGCTTTGCCGTCGCTTGCTTACCCCCAAAACATTACTAGAATCTAAGCTTTCTTTTGTTGATTGATAAAATTTTGTGCAAAAGGTAGAATTATTAAGCCAGCGAGCCGCTTTTTGTGACAAATACGCTCCCGCCTCCACTACATTCCCCACTCTTTTGTAGCTTGATCTCCCTGCTCCTATGAGGCACGCATCGTTGTTCTATGGTTGGATGATATTGATACGGTAGATTCGGATATTGATACATTCTCTACTGTATTATTATGTAGTTAGTCAAAAAAATTCTCGAAGATTTGACAAGCAGACAAAATTTGAACAAAGTAACACGTCTTCTTCATGTTGAGTATTTGCACTACTACAGCACTAGTACAGTACGTACTGTACCACTGTTCCTCTGTTGTTAGTACTACGCGTTTGATTGTTTTAATGGAAGGTTACTGTGTGTCGTTAGTCACGTTGGAGCAAGTGTGCATATCCCATCTTCCAATGGTACTGATACAACATTATTATTATGATTTCATAGCTAGGCAGTACTCTACTTCTTACTCTTTGAATTGTAGAGTAAATTAAATTGATCTTCTCTTCAAGGATTGTGTTATGGTTATCCTGCTCTCATCCCTTTTTTATTAAGCCGCGAAACCAACGAAGAGTCGAGTGTACTATGGGAGACCCTTCAATCAAAAGCGCTACCACGGATGAAGCAACAGTGCCCACGGAGGAAAAGGAAGAGGCAGAAGAAGAGGAAGCGACCACAGCATCCCGGGACGGGCAGCAAAACGAGGACGACGATATCGAAAGTGGACCCGACAATACACAGCAAATTGCTGATGAAAAGGTCACCAGAGATTCTGCTTCAAATAGTCAAGAACATTCTCCGGCAGCGCCTACGGAGAAAAAGTCGCAAATGCAAGCATTGGAAATTGACGATGGGCGGCAAGACCAGACTTTGACCAATACGTCCACGGATGAATCCTTCGATAATCAAGATGACATGGAGCACTTACTGAGCAACGACACTAAGGCGTCCTCTAAAAAATCGGAAGTAGCTGTCCAGCAAAGGCAAATGATTTGCGGGCTATGTGAGAAACCAGAGACAGTTGGCAACATGAAAGTCTTTTTGCCGAGTTGTGTGGCAAGAACAGGTTGGGGCATTGCAGGACCACACTGGTTTGGACCTCTCTGTGTGTTACTGTTGGTCGGCTTTGCCTCTCATTACTTTATTCGCATCAGTACAAAACACGTTGGGCCTATTACATCGGTCATCTGTGTTCTTTTTACAGTGGCGTGTGGATACAATCTGATTAATGTAGCCTATCGAGATCCTGGAGTCGTCAAGCTACAGCCCGTGATACCCGAAGAAGCGAATACAGACGAGGATCAAAGACTACAATTTAGATGGTGCGATCGATGTCAAATCTTCCAACCGCCAGATGGCGCGCACTGCTCAGACTGCAATGTCTGCATAGCTGGATTTGATCAGTAAGTAGTTTTGCTTTTGTTGGGTTGGCAACAGAATCCGTGCTTGGAATGCGATGATCTCACAAAAGCATTCTACCCCTCTCCTATTCCGTATCACTTATTTTCTCAAGTCACTGTGTTTGGATGGGAACTTGCATTGGAAAAAACAACTTCAAGCAGTTTGTCGCCTTCAATATAACTTGGCTATTGTACCTGATCTACGCAATCACATGGGTCAGCGTGTTAGGCCCCTTAATACATGCCCACTTTTCCAAGCATTCATAAAAATGTATTCAAAATTAATCAAGTCTGTTTTGTAAATTGTGCTTAAAAATACTTCGGAATAGTTTCTATGTTCTTGAGCAAAGAGTCAGCTGAGTATCCGTAGTACGGCATTGAACATCAAACAAAACGACCAACAGCATTGCAAACAGCATAAGAAAAAGGAAATCTAAGATTGCCGCTTGAGAGCGTTGCGGGCTGCTGCCATCACGCGGCGAGCAGATTTGGCGTCTAGACCTAAGTTCCCTTCCTGTGATTGAATAGCGTCGTCAATAGGTTGTCGTTTGTTCAATTGGATGGATGATTGAAAAATATTTCTAGCTTTTCGTTTCTTGCTATTATAAGTGGATGTAATCATTTGTTGCTTTGCGCCTTTTCGATTATTCAACGATGCAACTGATGTATTTTCAGTCGTGGGTAGTTTTTGTCTGAAGTTTGAATTTGCCGTTGGTTTGTTGTACTTCTGGACAGCTTTTACTTCTCGAAACAAAGAGGAAGTATTGGTCAAACTGCTGTTGAAGTGGCTTCTCACAAACTGAGAACGCTGACCCCGCGCACTTCCGGTAACAAACAAGGAATTTTTCGTTCGACTAACGGGAGCCATAATTCGAATTGGCTGCGCTAGAAGCGAGTTGTATTGCTGTTTTCCTGCGGTCTCGTTGATAGCAGTGGCGGCGGTGTTTGCATTGGACATATCGGAGGTGACGGTCTGCTCTTCTAGTTTGAAATTTTCTGAGGAATTTTTCGCTAATGTAAGTTTCTTCTTTTTTCTGCGTGGAAGAGGAAGCTGGGTAAATTGAACAGCCTCTTCAGTTTCCATCGTTTGCGAATCCACAACTTCAAAATGGTCGAAAATGAAGGGATAGACGTTTTTGGGCAATTGACTGCTAAAAGATTTGTAAAGGCAACTTCTCAGAAAAAGGGGAAAGGGCTGATCGTGTGGCAACTTCAAGGCTACCATGGTGAAAAGATCGATGATGTCTCGTAGTAAATACTGGGAAGCAGTAACAATCACACTATTTGAATTCGACTTTTGCTTCCGTCGGTTTGTCTCCTTGCCGGCTATCCTTTGCGACAAATTAAGTTTTCGGTACAAGGCTGCGAACGATTTTCCGAGCGTCGCCCAGTACTGCAGTCGCAGTAAGACTTGTAGTTCCAGGCTTCGAACGGTTGCCTCGGCGAAAGGGTGGCCGGCGGCATTGACCTCGTCACAGGAGTGCAGTGTTGCTTTGATGAGGGAAATGTGCATTCGCTTCTTCTCTTTAGGTTCCTGCTGACATCGATGAATGAGCTGCAGCAGGATTTGGACACGATGTGTTACCAGATGGAATGGAGACGGTTCGTTCTTCTCAACGCATGTATCGCATCCCAAAATCGATGCAAGGGAACTTTTCCCACGGGCGAGATCAGTGGAGTTGAATTCCTTGATTTCGGATGCTGTCATTGGTTCTCCGCTCTCTTTTGACCAAGAGAAGTCGACATCGAAGATGCTGTAAAACGATGATAAGGGAGGCGATTGCGACTTGTCCATTGCCTTGGGCTAATACAGTACATGGGAGAAAGTAAACAAATAATGATATTGTTAATAAAAATAATGGAAAAAATTATTTCACCTCGTTTTCATAATAATGATACATGTATTTATTATTATGAAGAGAAAAATAAAACTACTGTACCTGGTAATACATACTGTACTAGAGGATATGTAAACAACTCTACGAGAGAGTTGTTTAGTAGAGTATGCATGCTTTTAAAATTGGCGCGAAAACGTTCCTGCGCCCGGGTGCTCGGCATCTACCATTATGGTTCGTCTACCAACGCACATTATAACATTATTAATAAAAATAAATATTAGTCTACTTCCTTCAAGAAATAATGGGAGAGTACAGTGATTTTGGCAAACTACAAGCACCAGGGCTTAACTTGAGAACTCGATTTAATATTAAGCCATTAGCTCTGGTGCAAGTAGGCATTGTCTCTTCTCACGGTATTCCTTCCTTTGTGTCGCTCAACAGCGACAGTAACAGCGACAGTTATTGAAAAGAGAAAACAACATTTGTGGAAAGCAAAACACAAACGCAATGATCAATGATGAACCTCCCGCCAGCAACCATCGAGAATTTGATGTGCAGTCCTCATAATGCATTTGGCCGGCGGCAATATGTGGCCTGACTGATACCAAAAGCTGCGAGAACCGCTGTTGTGAGTCGATTCGTCCATGGCCTGTCACCAAACTAGTCGACCTGGAATCAATTCACTCACAGAGATGTCCAGGAAGAAAGCCTCTGTACAACACAGCCAATGGTATTCCGACCAAATTGTTTGAGATCATCATTGTCGTTGTGGTTACGTCGATTAATGCTCGTCAAAGTTACTATGACAATGAATATACCAGATGAAGACTTAAGGAGCCTGCCAAATTGGCGATAAATCCATACATCGCGTATCTCTGTCGCACGCCTGCTTAATGCTATTGACTAAGTTGCGCGAATCGCAATTCTTAGGTAGAAACGGCCAGGCTAAAAACGGTTCCGTCTGTTTGCAACTTCCATTTGATCCTGATAAAATTCTTCGGCTGGACCACAGAATTTGTTGTTGCTACAAGCCTGGCCACGCTCTCTGCCAATAAGGCTGAAAATTTGTCCAACGCAGCTCACGCGAGTCTCTTCGGTTGATGCTGACGCGACCTGAGCGATGGCGTAGAAAAGACATCAAAGCACGAATGTTCATTTCGGTCATCTGATGTTATTATACCTCCCTCTTTGGGAAAGATCCAATGTCCAAAGGGTTCCTCACACTTAAAAGACCGAAACGCTTTTTTGTGCTCTCAAGTCGAAATATTGACGCTTTCTGCAACAGGAGCCCACCAAACCTCTTCTTGAGCGTTTTCAGCATCGTTGGTGATTCTAGCACAAGCAGAAATCACAAAGTGACCAGGTTGAAGGATCACAATTCTGGCTCTGTGAGACTTCTCCTCATCGCAAGCGCGCATCATCTTGCGAATCTGACCACACCAGACATAATCTCGGTGCATAGTTGACAATATACTTCCATCTTCCTTTCGCGCGCAGCAGAACTCCAATGTTAAGCTGCACTCTTCCACAATCTCTTCTGGAACCCACTTTGCCATGAACACCTCCACAAATGCATCAATGGGTTTTCCTTGTTGTACAGAAAGTGGTTCTGACGAGGCACCTGATTTTCCGTCACCCAGACTAAGGACAATCTCACAAGGTGCTTCACAGATGCGAGAGGCAAAGGAAGGATGCTCCGCCACAATCTCCTTCAGACAGCTAGGAGGAATTCGCATTCGTCCCTCTCTGACTCGTTTCTTCCCGGCACTTTCCATGGAGCTAATGCCTTCCACGTTCTCATGAAACTCACTAGAGACTTCTTTCCATTGCAGCTCGGTCTTCTCAACAAGTTGCGCCACGACATCGGCTGCTTCGCCACTGTCTGTCATTCTTTTAATGCGAGGTAGAACCACAGGAATTCTGACACTGACACCAGACGAAACCGTTATCGTCTCCATTGGACTTCCCTCAAAGCCCCCCACCAATCCACTTTTATTTGACAAAACAATTGTCGAATTCGTCTCATTAGCTACGGAAATGAGCACCACAACGTCCCTGCTAGCAACGTGCACACCTGGATCCATGCCCACTCGCTCGAGAACATTGGTAGCATCGGTCCAATCCTCTTTTGGTGGCGTGCGCTCGTAGGGAGTAAAAACCTCGCCGAGGTTTTGGTACGCTAAATCTACACAAAGTTCGGAATACGCGCAACCCCAGCTCAGGTCTGGCCGGAACGTCAAAGAAGAAATGCGAGGTCCTTTGACTCTTACTGCAGGTTGCGCGAAAGAAGCAAAGACGGTTTGAGCCAATGTCATTAAAAAAATTTATCCGCAATAAGGTGAATCCGACAAGACACTCAAGCAACTTACCTATCTTCATTAAAATTTCTCTCTTTCTCCAGATTTCAGAACCGGCGGGAGACTTGCCGCGGTAGCGGAATCGGATCCTGACGTCGCGGCCGCCTGCCAGCTGGTTGTCAAATTCGTGAGTAGAGATAATCTGAAAAGTCACTCTGTTACCTTTCTCTCGCCTTTGACTGGGGTCATTCACAGCAACCAGTGAGAGCTCATCGCAGATAGCTATCATCTTAAGTTCTGGATCCTTCGGCTTCTTGACTCTATTTTTTACTTCCTCCTTCTTTTCTTCAGGATCAGAGTCAAACAGCATGTCCTCGCGATGCCCAGTCAATCCAACAGCAATGATCTGCAGGCGTTCCATGACCCCATAGCCGTTTTCATTGCCATTTGTGCTCACGTGATTCTCCAAGAAGAATGGTTCCGTCATAAATATTTCTCCGTCAGAGAGGTAGATTGAAAGAGTATTTTCGTCCTCAACGAAAGACCCATTAGACGCTGTCGAGATCATCAATCGAGGCTGCGAAGGTACTATTTCAAAACTTAATTTCGACGTTTCATTCTCTGCTTTCTTCTTTTCTTTGGCCCGCCGTGGGTACACCGATGCAGCATCGGGCAGACTTTTCATTTTCGTCTGTGGTTGTGAGACGTTGATCTCTTCGTAAATGGGAACGAACGAAGAGCGACCGAGGCAAGTCATTCTAAGACCATTTATAACAAAATTATTGTTTTCCTTTTCTTTGAACATGTCGCCAACGTCCTTCGCTCCTTCGTTCCGAGCTATAGCTGTAAAAGGGAATTTTACAGTGAAATTCTTTGCTTTTGATGGGACAATAAATGACATCGAGGTCGCAAGGATTCGCCATTTGCTGTGGTGGTCAAATTCCATTTGACATGATGGAACTTCAACAGGAACAGAAAGAAGATTGCCAAACTTGATGGACATAAAACGCTCTTCGCCCTCTGCAACCAACAAAGCCTTGCTGTCTCCTTTTTTGGCGAATGGGTTAAAAAAAGTTGCCATAGAACCCTGCATCCGGGCTGCGATCCTTTCGAGAGACTTAGACGCCTCTGATTCTTCCACGGTCGCGGCGGTGACAAAAAGAGGAGGCGGCACAACTTCGCTACCTAACGAGCCACTGGGGAAAAAAGTATTTTCTTTGAAGGAGATCGCTGGTAATGACTTTCTCTGCGAAAACACTTGCCCAATAATCATTTTTTGGGCGAGAGAGCATTTTTCAAAGCTAACTTGAGGCCATACACAGCCTAGGGATAGTACAAGCTGTGACATCTCAGAGGCCTCCACTAGAGGGACCTGGACAGGCCGAATAACGTCCTCAGCTACCCACTTCGCTGATGCGTTCAATGGGTTACTTTCTCTCATTTGGGAAAAGAAGCCTGATTTCTTCATTTGAGAGAATCGACTTTCGCCGTGAATGCTTCCACGTTGACTTCCTTCAAAGGCTGTATCATCGTCATTGAGATCATCTGGAGCCACTTGTTGATCATCAATATCACCCACCTTATCCGGCGAAATCTCGCTGAGGAGTTTCAAAAGCTGCTCCGTAGCTTCAGACGACAAGAGGTTTTTTCCGTGCAGTGAGAGACCATGAAGTATGGATGCTCTCAAAGTGGCCCAGCCGTAGCTACCGCCGCCCAAGCTAGTATTCCCCTTGCCTGAGTACAGGTTAGAGGCCAGCAACCACAGCTCTCGTGCACGCTGGTCGAATCTACCACTACCAGTACTGATAGACTCAGCTGCAACGACAGAAAAGAATGCAGCTTTTCTTGGAAGAGTTATCCGTGGAAAAGCGATCCCGCGCCAAGATGTGGGTTGCATTCCTTTGATGGCGAGACGAGCGCACCTTGATCCTACATCGACGCGAGAAGCAGGGTCTAAGGTTCCAGTTGAAGCTGCTCGGTGCATTAACTCGCTCCATTTTCGAAGTCTGTCTTGAGTACTCTTGATAATGATTTTTTCGCCATCTCTATTTTTCAGATTCCCAAAGGCCATTTTATGAACAGAATGGACCTCGCATCGCTTCGTTCCAGATTGGTCGCCAGCATAACACCCATCACCCTCGCCCCATCGGCACATCATGTGTCGTTCTTCGCCTTCGGCACAATACCAAACCAGTTTTAAGAGGAGCTCAGCATGGAAGCAAGCCGCGGCTGCGTTCTTGCTAAAAACAGACAAAGCTTCTTCGCAAACTGTGAATACAATTTTTGGTAATGTCTGCTTGCTAGCATTCGTCTTTTTTACATCTTGAATAGAAGACATGGCCAATGCCATGATTTCGTCGGGAAGTTGAAAGTTATTTTCCAAATACTCATCTACATTGTAACCACCGGCTTCGGCCATAGCAATGTGCGCTGCCGCGCAGCCTTCCATCGCTCCAGCGTACCACAAAAGATCATTATTTTTTGACTTGCATAACTCGGCTGCTTTGAGATATCTCTCGTAAGCGTCCATGGGAGAACCAGCTAAAAGACACAAATCTGCCGCAAACTTTTCTCGGCGTCCTACTTCACGCTTCCTCATCATTTCCTTGTCTTTGGTGGACATTGATGAAAAGTCCCAGTCTTCGTCCATCGGTGTAAGAAGTTGCTGCACTGGTTTTTTACTGTCAAGGGATGCAGTTGAAGCCGCCTTCGTGGCTGTTTCAGCGAGCTGCGAGAAAACTCCTTTTCCCTGAGCATTGGTGCCAGTACTATCAGGATTCAAAACACTGGAAAGGTTGCTCAAGCTCAAACTTGTGGCATCGTCTGGTCCTTCTCCAGAATCTTGGTTCAGAAAGCGGCTGATTCGATTATTAGCCCCCTTGGTTCTGGAACCGGAAGTGCTAAGACCGGTACCCCTGAATTCGTCGGATTGACGGATCTTCTCTTCAATCTACCTCCCAGTAAAAGAGAAAAAGTAAGTAAATATCAGATATACTTCCATATTTCGGTTTGGCACGTTTTGTGCTGCCTGGACGTACGTACCTCTTGAAAAATAGCGACGGCCAAATCGTTAACTACAACGTTCAAATGTAAGTCCATCATCTCGGAGTGACTTTCATCTGACGGAGGAAATGCAAGCATATTGGTGTCGAATTTGGTCTTATTTAAATCAACGCCTTGGCAGTTTTCGTCAAAAGAATCAAAGACATAAAGACGCTGAACCACTTTATCTCGGGTATTACCGCGTCCATGAGCATGCACTTCGTAGGATGGAGCGGAGTATCTCGCGGCAAAGTTACGGAGCTCTTCTTCAGCTCGGTGCAGAGTTGCCTGGTCTTTGCAGTCGCGCATATTCAGAACTCCGATAACTGCTGCGGTCCGACGAGACGGACAAAAATCGATCCAATCTCTTGTCAGAGCGTGGTTGATAACTCGATCGTGGGCCAGCCGAGAAAACTCGGGTCTTCCGTCGAAGATTAGCAACCTCTGGCAACCATGTCCCCAGTGAAAGAACTTGAAGGGGGTGTTGTCGTAACGCCAATCTCCCGGTCTCGTAAGACTTGCATTTGGGACAATTAACATGAGCTCTTTGTCATCCATAAAGGCATTCGTTTTCTGTACCGATTGACAATATCGATCGAAGGCGCCAAATAGATCTCGAAAGGATTTTGCAGAATTTGTCGTGGCGATATTTCCATTCTTATTGCTACTCAAAAGAGGAATCACGGCAATTGCATTGGTAGCAGCACTCCTAAACGACGGCGATCCGGGCACTTGAGAAAAGGTCATGGGATCGCTGTCTCGGGTATGGAGGCTACTGCTTAAGAATTGGTCCGCCATGTTCTAAATTTGTAACCGGGGTGACTGTTAATTGGTTATAATATAATAGGAGTAGACTACTAGCTAGCTAATTGTTTGATTGGTATTGGAGAGTGATGAAGGCGGATATGGATCTGTTTGATCCTTACTACTCTAGCTAGTAGTAGTAATCAGCTGATCTATTACAGCTGTTTGCAAAAAAGAATGCAACAGGAAATCTCGCGCACGAGAAAAAAAAAAATGTGTGTGTCTTTTTCAACAACAACAACACCCCTCCTTCCTTGAAAAACATAGTCATATCTTCATCAATAAGAGACCAATTCTATTACTTACAAGTTGACAAATATCTATAA